>JACDJB010000105.1_pt1 | contig 118861 bp, 112 predicted proteins | sample 7454121 | NCBI WGS metagenome assembly JACDJB01 (sample SAMN14253290, study PRJNA609438) | sludge metagenome | isolation source: sludge after 25d culture with pyrite | collected 2018-12-20
AGTGCCCGTATCTTCCTTGTAGTACTTGATTACGCGGGCATACCCATTTTCAAAGGGCGTGGCGGCCAAATATTCGGCCGGAATGGCCGTGCGGCCACGGGTGTCGATATAACCGAAAAGGATCAGCCCGTCCTTTTCTTCTTTAATCATACACATGCCATCGCTGAAGACCGGTTTGCCATTGGGGGGCAAAACCAAATCCTTTCTGTAATCTACAATCAGTTTGCCATCGGCGTCTATAAACCCCCAGGCATTTCCTTTTTGCACTCCGGCAAGACCCTCCTGATAGGGCGCAACATCAGTTACTTTGGTAATTACCTGTGCATTTGTTAGCAGCGGCATGCTCGCCACCAACAGCATTATCAATAGTGATCGTTTCATAATCTATAATTTTTTGTTTATTTCAATTATCGATAAATATACCGGTTGAGTTTCTATCCTGAAATGATACCCGTCAGTTAACGAACAATAAAGTGGGATGATCCAGGTCATTTTACAACAGTGTGGCAAATGGTACTTTCGTCTTGTAAATTGCATTAAATTTACAGAACGACAAACGCGTTGTAACCGTGAATGATGGTCAACAGGAAAGGATGGGCCACCACTTTTAAATTGAAATTTTCATCATGAAGAATATATTGCTTCCCACCGATTTTTCCAAGAATGCCCTGAACGCCATTGAATATGCCGTTCAGCTTTTTAAGGACGAAGAGTGTACCTTCCATTTGCTTCATACATTTACACCTGTGGCTTATAATGTTGCTACTCTGGAAGACAGTTACTCCACGATGATGATAGAGGAGGTTACTAGAAAAAACTCGGAAAAAGGGTTACTGGAAATTGAGAAAAAACTAAAAGAGAAGTTTGATAATCCCAAGCACATTTTCCAGATATTTGCTTCTTTCAACCTGCTTGTCAATGAAATTAAAGCTGTGGTCAAGGAGCGCCATATAGATTTAATAGTAATGGGCACCAAAGGAGCTACAGGAGCCAAGGAAGTATTTTTGGGAACCAATACCATGTACACCATTAAAAAGGTAAACTGTGCCGTAATTGCCGTTCCTGAGGAATTTACCTATGAAGATCCCAAGGAAATTTTATTTCCCACAAATTTTAAATTTTCTATGGAAAACAAGTTTTTAAAGCTTCTTAAGTCAATTTGCAGCAATCATATCTCGCGATTAAATATTTTAAATATATATTTTGGCGAACCTTTGAGCACGTCGCAGCAGAAGGTCAAGGAACAATTTGAGGAATATTTCAAAGCCAACGCCCACCTTTTTCACTCAGCGGAATACGTTGATTTGATGGAGGCGGTGGTGCAATTTCAGATAAAGCATAAGGCCAATTTCTTGGTTATGATCCAGAATAAGCACACGTTTTTTGAGAACCTCCTGTTCAAACCGGTGATTAAACAGATGGTATATCACACCAATGTGCCTTTTTTGGTTATTCCCCCTGTGGAAACAATACCATCCTAACCCTAACGCTGATATAAATCATTCTTTATTTAAAGTTTTATTGGTAAACTTGGGCTGTGACAAAAACAAGATATTATGGACACATCTATTTTCTTAGCGAAGTTTTGGGGCTGGTACCTGCTTGTCTTTTTTGTGGTTTTAAGCTATAATCCCACCCGCATCAAACAGATATTCAGCGATCTGAAAGACCGTAAGTTTTCCGTGTTGGCGGCATTTATCGCCATTGTCATTGGGCTGTTGAACGTACTCTTTCACAATATCTGGGACCCCAACTATACGGTGGTCATCACCTTGATTGGATGGCTGTCTTTGGGAATGGGATTCTTTTTGTTCACCTTTCCCAAGCAAGCGGCAAAATGGATAGAATTTGTAAATGTCAAGCTGGTGCAGGTTATTTATGTATTGCTGTTTATAGTGGGGCTATACCTGTTAAATGCCGGATATCAATTGGTGGATTATTGATTGAGACCGAGTCGGGGGGTATTTGATTTCTTAATGGTATTCACCTTGATTCATACGTCTATTTTTTTAAAATTTCTATATTCTCGATTGGTGTTTCTTTTAATAAATGGAGTAGCTTCCTTTTGTGCTGCTGATAATTCTCGAGTTTTCACTTCTTTAATCTGAAGAGTTGAGATCATTTCAATAAAACAAAAAACCCTCCACATAAATGTCGTGGGTTTTCCTTTTGCGGAGAAAGAGGGATTAATAGATTGATCCCAAAAAGATATCCTGGGCAAGCATAGAAACCCGCGTATCGCCAAAAATGGGCGATACTGGTCTTGTATTTATTTCCACTCCTTTCAAGCCGAAATGGCTTGAGTCGTATCAATAAATAAAAAACCCACGACTAAAAAAGTCGCGGGTTTCCTTTTGCGGAGAAAGAGGGATTCGAACCCCCGGAGGTGTGACCCTCAACGGTTTTCAAGACCGCCGCATTCGACCGCTCTGCCATTTCTCCAGTCGTGCGTTTGCCGAGAGTTTTTCAAACTCCCAGCGGACCGTAGCAAATAATCATTTGCATAGGCGAGTGCAAATATAGAAAGCTTTTTTTGATTTCACGAACCTTTTTTTGTTTTTGGCATACATTTTTCCGCTTCCCTTCCTAATAAACTTGAAGCTCGATTGTTCAGGATTATTATCCTTAATTTTGTGCTCTTATACTCAGATAAATGTCCTACAGAACAATCGAAAAACTACAATGGCGCTACGCCACAAAAAAGTTTGACTCTTCCAAAAAACTTTCGGCGGAAAAACTGCATGTTCTTAAAGAAACGTTTAATCTTACCGCCACTTCCTATGGTTTGCAGCCACTAAAAATGGTCGTGGTATCCAATCAAAAGATTAAGGAGCAGTTGATGCCGCTTACCTTCAACCAACCACAGATTCGTGACGCTTCCCATGTTTTGGTGCTTTGTGTGGAGACGGAAATCGATGCCAATTTTATTGTAGACCATTTTAAACGGGTAGAGGGTACCCGAAATACGCCCCGGGAAATATTGGAGCCTTTTGAGGAAAATCTGGTGCGTACGTTTTCTGAAAAGGAATCGGATGAGATTCGCCAATGGATGATCAATCAACTCTATCTTACCCTCGGTTCGTTGTTGGCAATTTGTGCCATCGAGGAAATCGATGCCTGCCCGATGGAAGGCTTTGAACCGGAAAAATACGATCAGTTATTAGGCCTTGACAAAAAAGGCTTACAGTCCGTTATCGTTTTGCCAGTGGGATATAGAGACAAATCTGATTTCTTCAGCAGTCTAAAAAAAGTTCGTCGCGGTATTGACGAACTTGTGATTGAAATAGATTAAATAAAATCCTCCTATACAAGTAGGAGAATTTAATCCCTTTTAAAATGACAATTTTTCATCTCCTTCCCTCATCAAGAATTGAAATTTGGGCTTTTTTAACGTGATTTGTTAAGGCTATCATATTTTATTCAGGAAATCTTCTTCTTCCCGGGATTTATTGAGGTTTTGGTATTTTTATTGTAGAAAATCAAACAATAAATTAAGATTTAACTGCAGTATTAACTTTAATCTTATTTAAAATGAAGAAAATAGCATTGGCGTTGGCAGTTGCGTGTAGCCTGAGCAGCTGCAATGCCCAAGAGAAAAAAAGTGAGCCTGGAGATCAATCCCACTTGCAGGATCAAACCGAGGTGCAAACTGAACCACGAGGGTCGTGGAAGGTGAGTAAGGAAGTGGATGAAAATGGAAATCTAATTCGCTATGACTCTATTTACACCTACTCCTATGGAAATATTAATGGCAAGCAAATCCCTCCTCGAAAAATGGATAGTGCTATGGCCTCTTTCCAAAAATATATGAAAGAGGTAATGCCACCTTCTTTTTTTCAGGGAATGATGACCCATCCCTCGGCTAACGATTCGTTGCGGAACAATTTCTTTGAAAAGAACGTTTTTGAAAATCATTGGGAAGATTTCTTTCCGGAAATGAAACAACAGCTACGAATGATGGACTCTCTTCATCAACAATTTATCCGGAATGCAGAGCCTAATTTATTTCCTCTGGAAGAAAGTTCAGATAAGCCCAAAAATAAGATATAGCAACCGCTGTGATGTAAATATTTTTGGATTACTTAAAGTTGTCTCAAAATAAATTAGTTTTGAGACAGCTTTCTTTATTGATTTTATCCAGGTACACTTTCCTTTCCCTTTAGGAACCACTATCTTTGACAATTCGCGAAATCAAGCGACTGCAAAAAAAACCAAACACCGAACAAAATGCCTGGATTTGAAATTTTTGGCGCCGAAGAGCGCAAGCAAGTTAACGAAGTATTGGAAACAGGAATCTTAATGCGCTATGGCTTCGATAGCCTTAGGAACAACCATTGGAAGGCAAGGGAATTTGAAAATGCCTTTGCCAAACGTATGGGTTCGCAATATTGCCAATTGGTTTCCAGCGGAACCGCGGCGCTTACCGTTGCTCTTGCCGCTGCCAACATAGGTGCTGGCGATGAAGTTATCATGCCCACTTTTACTTTTGTAGCAAGTTTTGAATCCATTTTAGCTTTGGGCGCTGTACCTATTCTGGTTGATATTGACGACACGCTAACCCTGGATCCACAAGCAGTGGAAGCTGCCATTACCCCCAAAACCAAATGTGTAATGCCCGTGCATATGTGTGGCTCTATGGCCGATTTAAATGCTTTACGAGCTATCTGCGACAAACACCATTTAATTCTCCTTGAGGATGCCTGCCAGGCTTTGGGAGGCACCTACGAAGGAAAGTGCTTGGGAAGTATTGGAGACCTCGGTTGTTTTTCGTTTGACTTTGTAAAAACCATCACATGTGGAGAAGGAGGGGCGGTGATTACAAACAATAAGCAGTATGCCCAGCACGCTGACCATTACCAAGACCACGGCCATGACCATATTGGAAACGACCGTGGTGCCGAAAACCACCCTTTTATGGGGTACAATTTCCGAATCTCTGAACTCAATGCGGCGGTAGGTTTGGCACAACTGGACAAATTGGATGGCATTTTAAAAATCCAAAAGGAAAACTACAGTATTCTTCGGGAAGCAATTGAAGGTATTGAAGGTGTCACCTTTAGAAGGGTTCCGGCAGGAGGGGAGGAGAACTACTCTTTTTTGAATTTCTTTTTACCGAACGAAGAACTGACCCAAAAAGCGCATAAAGCGCTTTCTGAAGCGGGTGTGGACGGATGTTTTTATTGGTATACCAACAATTGGCATTACATCAGCGGATGGGGCCATTTAAAAAACCTGAAGAGCCTGGGGGATTTACCTTCTGAAGTAATTGGGCAAATGCAAGATTTAAACAATACCGATTTTTCCAAAAGCGATGCGGTGATGGGCCGAACTATTTCTTCCCTGATAAAAATTGGATGGACTGAAAAACAAGTGAAGGAGCGGGCAAAATTAATGGCCAAAACAATTGGTCAAACGCTGAAGGAATAACGATATAAACCCATCAAGTCTTAATCAGCTACTTCTTCTTGTCATTTCAGTGTGCTGCTTTTCTCAGTAATTTACGTATTCAATTATTTCCAGACCATAGCCAATCATACCCACCCGCTTGGTCTGTTCACTGTTTGAAAGCAGTTTCATTTTGTGGATTCCCAAATTGTGGATTATCTGGGCACCAATACCGAAGTCCTTGGAATCCATTTCAATGCGTGGGGCCTTGATGATTTCACCGGGTTTCTGACTTTCCTTTAGCTCTTTTAATCGGGCTAAAAGGTTTAGGGATTGACTTTCTTGATTGATAAACACTATGGCTCCTTTTCCCTCTTGGTTTATCACATGGAACATGTCGTCAAGCTTTTTCTCAGCATCGTTTGTCAGTGCAGCCAAAAGGTCACTGTTTACCAAAGTGGCATTTACCCGAACGAGAACGGGTTCGTGTTTCTTCCAATTGCCTTTGGTGAGAGCGATATGTATCTGTTCATTGGTGGTTTGTTTGTACGCACGAAGTCTAAAATCTCCAAATTTGGTTTTGATATGGAAATCCTCCTTCTTTTCAATTAAGGAATCGTGCTCCATTCGGTACTTTACAAGATCCTCGATGGAAATAATTTTTAAATTGAATTTTTCAGCTACTCTCATCAACTGAGGGAGACGTGCCATGGTTCCATCCTCATTTAGAATTTCAACGAGGATACCGGCGGGTTTCAAACCTGCAAGTCGAGCTAAATCAATCGCTGCTTCGGTGTGACCGGTTCTTCTTAAAACCCCTCCTTGTTTGGCGCGTAATGGAAAAATATGTCCTGGCCTACCCAGTTCGGCCGAGTTGGTGTTTTCATCTACGAGTGCTTTTATGGTCTTGGCACGATCATGAACCGATATCCCTGTGGTACATCCATGGCCTATCAAGTCTACCGAGACTGTAAATTGGGTGTGATGCAGCACTGTATTATTTTCCACCATCATCTTTAAATCCAGGGCATTGCAACGCTCTTCGGTAAGGGGAGCACAAATAAGTCCGCGTCCGTGAGTAGCCATAAAGTTTATCATCTCAGGGGTTACTTTTTCGGCTGCTGCCACAAAATCCCCTTCATTTTCCCGGTTTTCGTCATCCACAACAATAATAATCTTCCCATTGCGGATGTCTTCAATGGCTTCTTCTATGCTGTTTAACTGAACAGTATTTTTTTCGGTGCTGATCATAGTTTTTTAAAATGTAGGACAAAGATAAAGGAAACGGGCATATTTAAAATCCTATTTGCTCCAATAACCTACGATTGAGCGTGAGTGCTTTTTGTATCAAGGGCGAACTTTATAATGTCGGAGTAGTGAGGACCTCCTCAGTCTGCACGTTTTGAATTTTGCCCATATTGAGTGTTTCCTGTGTTATTTTTTCATCCCCACTGATCAATACCACATTTTTAAGGACTATCTGGATACTCTTTTTTATGGTGTAGCGATGTTCTCTATATTGGTTAACGAGGGTGTTGTTGGCAACGTTGGGATTTAAATAATCGGGCCCTATGGATGGGTCGGCCATGTCATTGGTGGGATCCAAATCCCCATTAGAGTCCTCATTGCGGGTTAGCACACCATCTCCATCATCATCAGGGTCTAAATAGTCCGGAATTCCGTCGCCATCGGTGTCTTTGGGATTTGTTAGGGGGTCGTTGTCACCATCTGCATTTTCCACATCCAGTTCCTGGGCAGTGGGTACATTGTCTCCATCATCATCAAAATCGTACAGGTCTGGAAGCCCATCACTATCCGTGTCACCTATAAATTCTTTTTCTCCCACGACGTTGTCCATATCGTCATATTCAAATGTTATTGTAATTTCAGCCGTTCCAGAAACCGCGTGATAATCTGAGGTTACATTTGGGGAAGTGGGAGGGATGCTACTACAAAAATAATTGTTCCCCAAGAGGCCGTCATACCTGCGATAATTCACTAAGTTCGAAGTGCCGTCCAATTGATAAACTGTGGTTCCCTCTGCTTTATATATACTGTCAGAAGTGCCTAACATAAGCGAGAGGCTCTCAAAACTGTTCTTGTTTTCTTTATAAAAAACGTAATTGCCCACATCGCCACATGTTTTGAGTTCTATGTTTTCAAAATCAAAAGTAGTGACGATAATATCGCCATCATTGCAACTTTGGAGTAACAAGAAAGCGAGAAAAATAGTGATAAAAACTCTTTTCATTGCTTGTATTTTGTCAACGCGTAATCTTATAAATCCTGGATTTTTATCGCATTTGCCCCTAATTCTTCGCAAGGATCATAGGCGCAGTTATTTTATACGATGAAGTCTTGGCTTTTTGAGGACTTTATTAACTTTTTTTAAGACGTACTCGCGTATTCTTACCATCTTCACAAAGTAACGCATTTCTTTTATATTTGAAGGGAAGCAAAAATTAATTAATATGTATTTTTGCACCCGGGAATTAAAATATCCCACTGACTTCAACATAGGAATTTCTGCTATTTGATGGTTTATCAAAAAAACAACCGCGTAATGAAAAAGATATATTTTGACAATGCCGCCACCACCCAATTACGGGACGATGTAATAGAATGTATGACCGAAGTGATGAAAACAGAATACGGCAATCCTTCATCTACACACTCTTATGGTAGGTCAGCTAAATCGTTACTTGAAAATGCGCGAAAGGATGTTGCTAACGTATTAAACGTTTCTTCCAGCGAAATTATCTTCACGTCTGGAGGAACTGAAGCAGATAATTTGATATTGAACAGTGCTGTTCGCGATCTCAAAGTAGAGCGGGTAATTACCAGCCCCATTGAGCACCATGCTGTTCTTCATACTTTAGAATGGCTTCAGAAGAAGTATGCTGTCCAAATAGAATATGTAAAACTGGACGCTTGCGGCCTAGTGGACTACGAGGATCTGGAAAGATTGCTGGAGGATACTTCTCTTAAAACACTGGTTAGCCTTATGCACGTAAATAACGAAGTGGGAAATATGCTGGATCTGAAAAGAGTGGCTACCCTTTGCAAGGCGAAGAATGCTCTTTTTCACAGTGACACCGTGCAATCTGTTGGCCATTTTGAATTGGATTTTAAGGACACACCTTTGGATTTTGCTGCTGCTGCTGCCCATAAATTTCACGGTCCAAAAGGAGCGGGCTTTGCATTTATAAGAAAAAACTCAGGGATACAGCCATTGATTCGAGGGGGGGAGCAGGAGCGAGGCATGCGTGCCGGTACTGAATCGATTTACGCAATTGCGGGCATGACCGAGGCTTTAAAAGTTTCATATAGAAAACTGGAAAAAGAAAGAAAGCACATCCTCGAATTAAAGAATTACTTTAAGGGGCAGTTGCTGGAGAACATCCCAGGAATAAAGTTCAATGGCAGTTGTGACAATAATGAACACAGCACTTATACCGTTTTAAATATATGCCTTCCATTTTCTCCAGAAAAAGCAACCTTGCTGTTGTTCCAACTAGACATGAAGGGAATTGCCTGTTCCAAGGGAAGTGCCTGCCAAAGTGGGAGCGAAGCAGGCTCCCATGTGTTACAGGCCATTCTCTCAGAGGAAGACCTTCAAAAGCCGTCCGTCCGATTTTCCTTTTCACATTTTAATAAAATAGAAGAGGTGGATTATGTGGTAGAGGTACTGAAAGAATTTGTTGACAACTAATTTATTGCAGGTTTTTTATTCTGCCATTTGACGGCGTATCCTCGGATTATAAATGGTCGCTGGTGGGTCAATTCCCTATAGAGTGTATTAGTGTTTTTTCTTGTTTAGAACTTCATCGTGGCCCTCACGTTAAAGATTCTCGGTGAAAGGTAATTTGGGATGGAATATTGAACCTTGGTATAAACGTCGCGAACAAAAGTGTTGGTAATTGAGTTTTGTACGTCGAAAATATTGAAAATTTCGGCCCCGATGCTCAATTCCTTAAAAGGTTTGAGCCATCCACTCTCCCGTAGTTTATCTTCATTTACAATTACATAGCTCACTCCCAGGTCGGCGCGCTTATAGTCACGTAGTCTCACTTGGTAGTCATATGGGTCTGCATAGCTGGGAGATCCTCCAGGAAGACCAGTATTGTAGGTTAGGTTTAAGTACATCTTAAGGTCTGGAATAACTTTCACATAGTCTTGAAAGAGCACTGCAAATTTTAACCGCTGATCTGTGGGACGAAAGATATAGCCGCGGTCATCGATGTTTTCTTCTGTCTTTAGATATCCGAAACTTACCCAACTTTCTGTCCCCGGAACGAATTCACCCGCCAATCGCACATCTAGGCCGTAGGCATATGCCACTGCATTATTGTTGGCGCGGTAGCGAATTCGGACGTTTTCAAGGGTATAGGGATTCACGTCTGTAAGATTTTTGTAAAACAGTTCAGAATTTAATCTAAATTTTCGATCCCACATCTTAAAACTATAATCGTTTCCAAAAACAATATGTATGGATTTTTGAGCTTTCACGCCCGGGCGCACCGTTCCCGTGGAATCGCGGAGCTCTCTATAAAAAGGTGGCTGGGAATACACTCCTCCAGAAAGTCTGAACAACATATCCATATCCCAGTCGGGTTTTAAGGAAACTTGGCCTCTCGGACTAAAAATGGTCTGTGAGGTGCTTGAAATTCCTTTTCCGCTTACCGTCCAGTTATGGGCGCGAACACCGGCATTCAACCACAGTTCACTGGTTCCCAAAGTAGTTCTTCGGCTCCATTGGGCATAACCGGATATTCTATCGATTTGCACATCGTTCATGGCGCGTACATTGGTGTAAGGAACTATAGGAGAAGAGTAGGGCTCATAAGGTTCATTGTTTCCGGGAAGTATAGGCGGACGAATTGTAAACCGTGCAGAATCTATCATTTCCCACTCGTTTACTCGGTCCCGAATATCCTCTCGAGTATATTTTATACCGTATTCAATTTTGTTCTCCTCCAAGGAGAGATTCCCTTTGTGCTCGACGTTGAGAATAAGGGCGTCCAGATCATTTCGGGCATGGGTTAACTGGCCCCCAACTCCTCTGGTATATTTTACATCGCCCAGGCCCGAACTCCCCAGGTCGGTATCCACTTCCCCCAGTCTATATTCGGCAAGAATATCGTAATGCTCCTGTTCCGTAGTTTGGTAAACGGATGCGATCAACTTGGCCGTATAGTTTTCTGAAACCACCCAGGTGGATTTCAAGGCTCCGAAATAGGTATTGTATCGATCCTCTTCCCGACCTTCATAGAACACCAATAGGGCTATAGGATCGGTAATTGTCCCGAAATTTGTTTGTCGCGTTAGAGGTTGGTAGCTGTAGTCGTTGATGGAAACATTGCCTAAGAATGCCAATTCAAACTTATTGCTGAACCTGTAGGTCCAATAGGTTTGGGCATCTGCAAACTTTGGGCGGTAGTTGGTTTCGGTCTCTTTTGCTTTTACGAAGAGGCTGTTATCGCGATATCGGATTCCCACAATTCCAGAAAGCCTCCCATCATTCGAGATTCCTTCTGCAGAGCCACTGGCGCCCAAAAGGCTTAAATCCAGCGAGGCTCCATAGGCCACGGGTTTGCGATAGGTAATATCGAGAACAGATGATAATTTGTCACCATATTTGGCTTGAAACCCGCCCGCTGAAAATTCCACATTGCTCGTAAGATCGCTGTTGACAAAACTCAAGCCCTCTTGCTGGCCACTTCGAATTAAAAACGGCCGATATACCTCTATTTCATTTACATAAACAAGGTTTTCATCGTAATTTCCTCCGCGTACTGCGTACTGGGTGCTCAACTCATTATTGCTGTTCACACCGGGAAGTGATTTCAATAGGTTTTCCACCCCCGCATTGGCCCCCACCATTTTACGGATAAGCTCTGGTGAAATAGTGGTTACGCCCTCCACGCGTTTGTTCTCTCTCCCTGAAATTACCACCTCGCTGATCTGTTCCACGGTGGTGTTTAAGACTGGGTTAAACTCAAAATCCTCATTTGGTGAAAGATTTACTGTAATCTGCACTTTTTTATGCCCTACATGTGAAAAAGTGATGGTTACATTCTTTTCGGAAGGGATCTGCAGGGAATAAAACCCATTAAAGTCTGAGATCGTTCCGTTATCGCCGTATAGAACATTGGCTCCGCCAAGAGGTTGGTTTTCCTCGTTGAGGATAATTCCTTTTATGGTCGCCTTTTGGGCAAAAACACAGGTGGCAAAGAAGAGAAAGAGTAGGGTGAACGGTAGTCTTAGAGTTTTCAAAAGCAATGGTTAGGTTTGTTTTCTGAAAAATTTTGCTTCAAATGTAGCACTATTTCCCACATTATCTATTACTATAAGTTTCAAATTATTTTCGGAATCATCATTGATTGCATCGTCAAAGTCATAGGTTAAAACGTCGGTTTTATAATTATATTCCATCAGTATGAACTTTCCGTTGATGGTGGCTCGATAGGAACTAATACCGCTGAGATCGTCCGTTATTTTGATCCGGAGCTCCTTCTGGTTGCTAATCCACTTTCCGTCGGAAAAATTTAAGGGCCTAATCAAGGGTTCCACGTCATCGGCCACAACAGCATAATCTCCAAAGATTCGTGTTTTGGCAACAAGTTTGTCGCCCTGGCGCTCGGTGGTAGTGTAATAGGGTTTGCGATTGTAATTTAACCTGCCGATAAAAAGTTTGTCTTTATCTTCTTCGTTGTAGTTGGAAATATCGGCTGTGATAGAGATGTTCCTATGGATGGGAATAACATCTTCATGTAATTTTAGAGTATCACCCTTGGCCTGAATATCTAAATATGTGTCGTCATAGAGGGCGTTTGCTGGGATATATATGCTGAATTTTCCCTTGCTAAGTGATGTCACATGATTAGCATAGATATAATCCTCGGTTTTCTGTTCGGTCCTCGGAATCACTATTTCACTTTTCCTTCCCTTGATTGGAATAATAATCCTGCGACCGTTTCCCATAAAGTCCTTTACATTGATAACATAGGAGTAGTCCAGGCTGTCCTGTACAAATACATATCCGTTGTCGTCTTCCTCAGTGATGATGCTCAAGGGATTGTTTGGCTCCCTAAATAGTTTCTGAATATCGCTACGGTTGGTTTTATAGTATCCGTAGTCGGTATATCGGTTTAAATATCGCGTTTCGTCAAAAGAGAATTTATCAAATCTGACCTCAAATTTCTCCCTGTCATTTAAAGTGGTGTTTATTCTATATATTCCATTCTTATTGGAAGCACCGTCCAAAAGATCGTAAGTGGAAATACCAAAGCCAATTTTTCCATGCGCGATAACATCCTCGGTTTTATAATTGCCGTCCTTCTGCTGTATTAACCGGAGTTTGGTTAGATTTTGGCTTTGGTTTACCTGGGCATCTTCCCCTACGGGATAAGCAAAAACCCCTTTTACTATGGGAGTTCTGGTATCGTGAATATTAATACCGAATAACATGGGATTCATCGGGCGCTGGGCCTTGTCGCGTATTTCAAAATGAAGATGGGGCCCTCCACTGCTACCCGTATTGCCGGAGTATGCAATGAGTTCTCCCTTTTTTACGGGAATTGAGGAGGCTTCCGGGAAAAGCTCGATCTCATAGGTCTCCTTTTTGTATTGCTGCGATTTTACATATTTCTGTATTTCACCCGCATAACGCTGCAAATGGGCATATACGGTGGTATAACCGTTAGGATGCAGGATATAAAGCGCTTTTCCATAACCGAAATGCTTCACGTTTATACGGCTCACATAGCCATCGGCGCTGGCATAAACCGGCAAGCCTTCCCGCTGTTGGGTCTTTATATCCAGACCACTATGGAAATGGTTGGATCGCAGTTCTCCAAAGTTTCCCGACAGTATTGGATTGATGTCCAGGGGAATTGCGAAATAATCCGTAGAAAGATTGGTTTGGCCAAATGAGATAGCAGCAACGAACAGAAAGGACAAACAAATTTTCTTCATAACACAAAGTTAAAACATCGGTCACTATTAAAAGGGTATAAGCGATTTTTATTGTGCTGGGGAAATAATAAAAAAAATTTAGTACAAAACCATTTGCGTATTAAAAAGCGTATGTTAACTTTGTGGGAGAAGTACTGAATATCCGTTTTTAATGAGCAATCTTTCTGAATTAGTTGATTCTCTTGAAAGTAGCATAGGCATTCTGCTTGATCAGCGAAAAAAGCTGAAAGAAGCCAACGTGAAACTGGAGATGGAATTGGAAGAATTGAGAAGGGCGAAGCTGAGATGCGAAGAAGAAATGGCAACTTGGCGTGAAAAGTGCCACTCATTAAAACTGGCAAATTCTCTACTTGGCAGCGACCAATATAAAAGAGAAACAAAAATAAAAATAAACGCTCTGATTCGGGAAATTGACCAATGTATTGTCCAACTCTCCGAATAACAATGTAATAATGGCCGAACCCTTAAAGATCAAGATATCGATTGCGGACAGAATTTACCCCTTGACCATCAATCCCTCTCAGGAGGAAGGATTGCGGTTGGCGTCCAAAAGGATAGAGGAGATGATCAAAAAGTTCGAACAGAGTTACGCCGTCCGCGACAAACAAGACGTACTGGCCATGTGTGCCCTACAGTTTGCCGCCCAAGTGGAGCAAAAGGAAATTGACAAATCCAGTGATTCACTAGGAATAGAGAATCGACTGGACGAATTGGACAAATTGCTGAAAGAGCAATTGTTGTAAACGTTCTTTACATAAAATAAGGTACTGCCTACATTAATACTAATTTTTGGTAAACTCAACAGGAATTCTTTAAAAAGGGTGAGTTTAAGTTGTAAAAGCGAGCCGTCTTCGAACGGATACTTGATCAGCTTGTTAACCCTAAACTTTTTTTTAGGAGTTTTTTCAAAATCACACTATTGATGTAGGCTTTTTTTATTCCAAAACGAGACAAAAAAAGATGGATATTTTAAACTACACGATAGTTGCCGTTGTGGGTCTAGCGGTGGGTTTCCTGATAGCCAAGCTATTGGAAAGAAACCACGCTTCCCGGATGGTGAGAAACGCTAAAAAAAATGCAACTTCAATTTTAAAGGAAGCGAGATCTGAAGCCGAAACCATTAAGAAGGATAAAATCCTTCAGGCAAAAGAGAAATTTCTCGAGCTGAAAGCCGAACATGAAAAAGTGATCCTGGGAAGGGACAAAAAGATATCGGAAGCTGAAAAAAGAGTAAGGGACAAAGAATCCCAGGTTTCTAACGAACTGGCCAAAAACAAGAAGCTCAGTGCAAAACTGGAAGCCAAACAGGCTGATTATGAGGAACGACTCCTTGTTTTAGACAAAAGACAACAGGAAGTAGACCGATTGCACAGAAGTCAGATAGAGCAGCTGGAAGTTATTTCCAGCCTTTCTGCTGAGGATGCCAAATCACAATTGCTCGAGAGCCTAAAAGAGGAGGCCAAAACCCAAGCCATGGCATTTGTTCAAACTTCCATGGAGGAAGCCAAGATGACCGCACAACAGGAGGCAAAAAAGATTATTATCAATACCATACAGCGAATTGGCACCGAAGAAGCAGTAGAAAATTGCGTTTCAGTCTTTAATTTGGAGAGCGACGACGTAAAAGGCAGGATCATTGGTCGTGAAGGGAGAAACATCCGTGCCATTGAAGCAGCAACAGGAGTTGAGATTATTGTGGATGATACTCCAGAGGCCATTATACTATCTTGTTTTGATTCGGTAAGAAGGGAAATCGCTCGGCTGTCCCTTCATAAATTAGTTACGGATGGGCGAATTCACCCTGCGCGAATTGAAGAAGTAGTACAAAAAACAAGTAAGCAGATTGAGGAAGAAATCATTGAAGTTGGAAAACGGACTGTAATTGATCTCGGAATCCATGGCTTGCATCCAGAACTGATCAAAGCTGTGGGACGGATGAAGTATCGATCCTCCTATGGACAGAACTTGCTGCATCACTCGCGAGAAGTGGCAAGGCTGTGTGGGGTAATGGCTGCGGAACTAGGATTGAATGCCAAGCTGGCCAAGCGTGCCGGTTTACTTCACGATATTGGTAAAGTGCCTGACACAGAAACCGAAATGCCGCATGCTCTTTTGGGAATGCAATGGGCAGAGAAATATGGGGAGAAACCGGAAGTGTGCAACGCTATTGGCGCCCATCACGATGAAATTGAGATGACCGGACTGCTTTCGCCAATCGTGCAAGTATGCGATGCCATCAGTGGTGCACGACCAGGAGCGCGCAGACAGGTTCTCGATTCATATATTCAACGTTTGAAGGATTTGGAGGATATAGCCTTTGGTTTTAACGGTGTGAACAAAGCCTATGCTATCCAAGCAGGAAGAGAACTGAGAGTGATGGTAGAAAGCGATAAAGTAAGCGATGATAAGGCTGCCCAACTCTCTTTCGAAATATCACAAAAAATTCAAACAGACATGACCTATCCCGGCCAAGTGAAAGTTACGGTCATTCGCGAAACAAGAGCAGTGAATATTGCAAGATAACCCGTTGAAAACGATATTGGAAAAGGGATTTTTTCCTTTTAAGAAATAAATCAGTTAGACCTCACGAGTGCTAAGTACCGTGAGGTCTTTTCTATTTAAGGCTTGCCTATTCTTCACTATTCGTCGTATATGTTTTTGTATCCGCGGGAAGGCTCTTCAAAAAATTTCCCGGTAATATATCGGTAGTGGTGATCCAACTGGCTTATCTTTTTCATATCTGAATCAGTGAGAGAGACATCTGCTGCTTGAAAATTGGAGATAATATGCTCCTTCGTAGTCGATTTTGGAATTGCTGCACAACCCCGATGGTTATGCCAGGCGATAAGAACCTGAGGTACCAGTGCATTGTGTTTCTTGGCAATTTCCTTTAAGACAGAAATCTCAAACATGTTGGGTTCGTTCTCGGCCTTCATCGCTTTGGACCTATCTCCCGAGCCTAAAGGAGAATAAGCGGTAACGTTTATATTTTCATCTTTGCAATAGTCCAACAATGCATCCTGCGGTAGGAGAGGATGCATTTCCACCTGGTTCATTTCGGGTTTTATCGTGGCTTTGGATACTAGGTCCTTTAATTTTTTCACGCTGAAATTGGAAACCCCAATGTGTCGGGTAAGGTCATCTTTCTTCGCTTGCTCCATCTGCCTCCACGTGTCGATAATTGGGGCTTCTTCAGGTGTTAAGTAATCTTCAGGTCTTTTTGGATACTCCACTCCGTGTCGAAAAGCAACAGGCCAGTGGATTAAATAAAGGTCCAGGTATTCCAGTTGCAATCTTTTTAATGAATCCTCCAAAGCGGGAATTACCTGCCCTTCTGCATGGGAATCATTCCAAAGTTTTGAAGTGATAAATACGTCTTCCCGGAATATTTCACCTTCCGAAAAAACTTCGGCAAGGGCCTCGCCGATAATTTCTTCATTGCCGTAATTCGTAGCCGTATCAATATGTCGATAGCCCGCGTGTAGCGCATCTATCACGGCTTGTTTTACGGCATTTCCCTTCGCTTTCCATGTTCCTAAACCAATGGCGTGAACAGTATCGCCATTACTGAATTTCAATGTTTTCATATTTTTTTGGGTTTAAAGTTTTCCTTTCAAATTACAAAAGACTGGACAATCGGGAAACAGTGAGTGAGGATTTGGCTTTTATTTAACCGAATTGGAGCCAATTTATAAATCCCTGAACCCCTAGGTTCCCTTTCGCGGATGAAATCTATTGATAACCTCTGTTAAATGCTTTCTGTCAATGTGGGTGTAAATTTCGGTGGTAGTAATACTCTCGTGGCCGAGCATTTGCTGAATGGCTCGCAGATCAGCCCCGTTTTCCAAAAGATGTGTTGCAAAGGAATGGCGAAAGGTATGCGGGCTTATATTTTTTTGTATCCCTGCTTTCTCTGCTAAACGCTTGACAATGGTAAAAATCATTGCGCGGGTCAACGGTTGACCGTGCTGGTTTAAAAAGAGGGTGTCTTTTGCCGCTAAGGCTACTTCCTGGTGCACTCGAAGCTCCTTACGGTATATTTCTATATATTTTATTGTCGTATTGCCAATGGGAACCAGGCGTTGCTTGTCTCCCTTTCCATTTACTTTTATAAAGCCCTCCTCAAAAAAAAGGTCAGATATTTTAAGGGAGGTCAGTTCAGACACTCGCAATCCACATCCGTAAAGAGTTTCAATGATTGCTCTATTGCGCTCTCCAAGTTTTGAGCCTAAATCAATTGCCTTTACAAGGGCGTCTATTTCCTCCAAGGCAAGGGTATCAGGAAGTTTTCTGCTCAATTTTGGGGCCTCAATGAGCTCCAGTGGATTTGTTTTTCGGTAATCCTCGAAAACCAGATAATTGAAAAAACCTTTTAACCCGGAAATAATCCGACTCTGGGAACGCGGATTGACGGTTTTCGCGGTTTCATAAATAAATTGCTGAAGAGTCTCTTCGGTGATGGAAACAGGAGATGGGCTCATTTGGTTCGTATCAAGCCACTTAACCAATTTTTTTATATCGAGAGAATAATTGATTATGGAGTTTTCTGATAGCCCTCGTTCCAAACGAAGAAAATTCTGATAATCTTTTAGGGCCTGTTGCCAGTTCATTTGGCTATATTACCAATAAAAACAATAGTTAACAAAAAACTAAAAGTTAATTTACGACCGGGATTCTGGGTATATTTGATCCTAAATAAAAATCCGAAAAATATTTATTATGAAAAAATTCATTATAGCAGTATGTGCACTATTTATAGGGGGCTCGGCTTTTTCGCAGAGCCTCGATCTGGGGATAAAGGCAGGTGCTAACTTTGCCAATATCACCGATGCCTCTGGTCTTTCCAATAAAACGGGATTTCAGGCCGGTATCTTTGGTGGGATTAAGTTTACCGATAAAATAGGTGTTCAAGCAGACTTGCTCTATTCCCAACAGGGAGCGGAGTTTGACTTTGGTAAATTTGACCTAAGTTATGTAAATGTCCCCATAGTATTGAAATACTATCTTATTCAAGGATTGAACCTTCAGGCCGGACCACAGTTCGGTTTTATAGTGGATGACAATGTTTACATCAATAATTTTGGAGGCTCCCCCACAGACCTGGATACTGAAAAAACCGATGTTTCCGGCGTTGTAGGTGTGGGATATGATTTCCCTCTGGGAATTCGGTTTGACGCGCGTTATAACTTTGGTTTGACGGATGTGTCAAAAGTAGAGGGCGCCAAGGGCAAGAACAGTGTGTTTTCATTGGCTCTAGGGTATTCCTTCCTATAGTGACTCCCACTATAGGATCAGAAAATTAAAGACCGCCCAGGATGGGCGGTTTTTTTATTTCTATAGGAGGAGCACAGGATGGATTTGGGCTGAAATTTTGTATATACTTTAAGAAGAATCGCTAATAGCTCGCTAAAGTTTGGACTTTTCCCGTTAAAAAACCCCTAAATATAAGAGTAGGCCATTACATAATTCTTTTATTTGACCTGTTAACTAAAAATAATCATAGATATGAAAAAGTTAGTTTTATTAGCTGCAATCGCAGTAATGTCCGTGACCGCTGTAAATGCACAAGAAGTAAGATTGGGTGTAAAAGGTGGTGTAAACTTTGCGACTTTTAATGGAGATAATTTAGGGGATATAAAATCCAGGACAGGCTTCCACCTGGGTGGATTGGTTGAAATACCTGTGTCGGAAAGATTTGCCGTACAGCCCGAGGTGCTGTATTCTGCCCAAGGTGCAGAATATAGAGATGCCGGAACAGAAATGGGTGTTGATTACGATTATAGAGTGACCCAGAAACTGGATTATATCTCTGTGCCCGTTATGGCCAAATATTATGTAGTAGATGGATTGGCTATTGAAGCCGGGCCACAAGTAAGTTTTTTAACCTCCTCAAAAGGAGAGTTTGAAGGAACTGCCGGAGGCATTACTGTAAGTGGGGATGAAGATTTGGACGATGTTTCCGGTATAGATTTTTCACTTGGGGCAGGTGCTTCCTATCGATTGCCGATGGGCGTGTTTTTTGGAGCCCGCTATAACTTTGGGCTTACCAATGTGAACGATGGAGACGATGCGGATAACAATAAAATCCACAACAATGTCTTCCAACTTTCGGCAGGATATTCATTTTAAGTAGAATATAAATGTTTCCATATAGCAAAAGCCATCCATTTTCGGATGGCTTTTTATTGTTAATTAATTTTATAAACCCACTTGTGGGTATTGAAATTTTGTTGGTTAATTGTTAATTAACCGTTAAATTATAACAAATATGAAAAAATTTTTACTTTTTACTGCTGTGACCGTGCAGTACACTCTCAGGAAATCCGCTTGGGAGCGAAAGCGGGTGTAAACTTTGCTAATGTGTCCTTTAAAGGATCGGATGAAAATCCAAAAATGGATTCGCGTACGAGCTTTCACATGGGAGGATTGGTGGAAATTCCCATCACTGAAAGTTTCTCCATTCAACCAGAGCTTCTTTATTCATCCCAAGGTTCTCAATTAAAGGAATCAGAAGAATTTATGGGAGAGAGAGTGAGCTATGAGGTTAAATATAAATTGGATTATATCAGTGTGCCAATTATGGCAAAATACTATGTGATCGATGGTTTGGGAATAGAGGCTGGACCACAATTTGGTATCCTGGTCTCGGCTAAAGGAGATTATGAAATATCTGGATTGGGTATGTCGGAATCGGGAACCGAGGATATTAAGGACGAACTTAAAAAATTGGACATAGGATTGGGATTGGGTGCTTCATACCGTTTGGATATGGGCGTATTTTTTGGCGCGAGATATGTTCTTGGCCTTACCGGTATAAGTGATAGTGGCGATGAAGACGCAACAATAAAGAACAACGTGTTTCAGTTGTCGGTTGGATATTCCTTTTAAATAACAATTACCCTACTAAATTATTGATCTTTAAAAAGTCGTTGGCAGTCCAACGGCTTCTTTGTTAAAATAACCACTGGGATGAGTGGATTTAAACAATTTTTGGTTTGGAAACAGCTCTTGCCAGGTCTCAAAACCTTGGAGAAGAGCTGATAAAAGATGAACATTAGTATCTTTTTGTCCTTTTATAGCTATATCCCACATTCGATTCTTAGTTTCGATTGTGTTTACTGGTTCTTTTTTGTTATTTTTGGCTCAACTAATCTTTAAATATTTTAATTATGAGAAAAATTTTATTTTTTGCAGCTTTTGCAGTATTCGCTTTTTCAACGGCCCAGTCACAAGACATAAAATTAGGAGCCAGTCTTTCGTTGCCAGTGGGCGACGCGAGTGATGGCTACACCTTTGGGGCCCAAGTAGACTTCGCCTACCTTTTTGAAATCAATGAGGCATTTCAGGTTGGTCCGATGGCCAGTTTCTTCTATTATAATGGAGACTCTATAGATGTAGGCCCTTTTAGCTATGATGTGGATGATGCCTTATTTCTTCCCATAGGAGGATCTGCCAGATTTTTATTGGAAGATTTTTTCTTCGGAGCGGATCTCGGCTATGGAATAGGACTTGCCCCATCTGGAAATGACGGTGGTTTCTTCTTCCGGCCAAAAGCAGGTTACGATTTTGGAAGTATTGGGGTAATATTGTCTTACTCAGGTATATCATTGGATGGAGGAACTTTTAGTTCTATAAATGCGGGAGTTGAATTCTCTCTATAATCTTTACTATTCTTGTATGACAAAGAGCAGGAGATTTTCTTCTGCTCTTTTTTTGTGTGCCATGCATGGCAATTAATTAAGTGGTGTAAGTCCACTATGGAAGTTTGTAACCACCAACCATTGGCTGAAGACAAGGGTGTCCACCGCGAGGCGGAATCTGAAGGAAGTCGAAAGCAAAGCTCTGCCCCGAGGACCACGAACCATATCAGGCATACCCGTTGGGATAAGGCTACAATACAAGCTAAAGTCCAAAGATTGCACGGACAACGGGATGTAAATATGGCGGGAAGATGGGGCCTATACAATTCCAGATGGAAAGTCTTGGCATATTTTTTTCTTCAAGGATCCTATGGCTTTCATATATAAGAGGCTAACTCATTATAGTGAAAAACATAGAAACACTAATACAAAACAGTTAAGGAGCTTTTTGGAGTGAAGCGCTAATTCCAAAAATTTCACTATGTTTGGCTTCTAACCGAACAGGGGATTAATTATGAAAAAGATTTTCCTTTTTCCAATCTTTTTGCTGATTTTATTTTCTCAGACGTACGCCCAGACCGAATTAAGGATAGGGGCGAAGGGAGGTGTCAACTTTTCCAATATTGCCGGGGATTTCACTGAAAAATTCACCAATCAAACCGGGTTTCATATTGGGGGGACTCTTGAAATTCCCCTGATTGATAAACTGAGCCTTCAACCGGAGATTCTCTATTCCACACAAGGTGCCAAAAACAATGAAACCGCTGTGGATGGCCCTTTGACAGAAACAAAATTGGATTACCTTAATATTCCACTATTGGGAAAATATTATTTAACCGAGGGACTGAGTGTGATGGCCGGTCCCCAGGTCGGGCTTCTTTTGGCAGCAGAGAATGAAATTACTCCCTCTGGATTTATGGAAGGCCCTACCCAACCTTATAAAGAGGATGTAAAGAAATATTTTAACACCCTAGATGCAGGCATTGTCCTGGGGGCAGAGTACAGGTTTCCCTTTGGTGCATTTCTCCAACTGCGATACGTTATTGGTATATCAAACGTAAACAAAAGTTCTACCGATAGGGTTTTGGGAAGTTTCTACTTTGAAAACACAAAAAATCAAAATAGGGTTTTCCAGATCTCATGCGGGTATTCTTTCTAAGTTTCTGTAATTGTATAGATTAGCGAAGGAGATATTTTTCGCTGTCGTTTTTACACGGAACATTATCAACAGCTATCTGTTTACAAATAATTCCCATTAATAGGATTTAAGAGGCAAAAAAGTCTTAATAATCGTTATCTTGCTTTGATAATTTTAAAACATATCCATTATGAAGAAAATTTTACTCGTTGCGGCTTTTGCTGTGTTTGCTTTTTCAACGGCTCAATCCCAAACTATGAAGTTAGGCGCCAGTGCGTCATTGCCCGTTGGTGATTCCAGTGATGCCTATACTTTTGGGGCGCAGGTGGACTTCGCCTATTTATTTGAAATCAACGAAGCCTTTCAAGTGGGTCCTATGGCCAGTTTCCTTTATTATAACGGCGATACTGAAACAATTAATTTTGGTGAAGGTACTTTAAATCGCGATATAGAGGATGCGCTATTTCTACCTATTGGAGGGTCTGCCAGATTCTTGCTCGAAGAATTTTTCTTTGGGGCTGATCTGGGTTACGGAATTGGCTTAGCACCATCCGGAAACGATGGCGGCTTCTTTTACAGACCAAAAGTAGGTTATGACTTTGGAAGTATAGGCGTGGTTTTATCGTATTCGGGAATTGCCGTTGATGGAGGTACTTTTAGCTCTGTTAATGCGGGAATTGAATTTTCATTTTAGCCGCCCATATCTTATTTTTTAATTTAGCAGGAGTGCCACTCCTGCTTTTTTGTTTGCTATCTTTACCTTATGAACATAATCATCATCAACGGTCCAAACTTAAATCTGCTCGGAAATAGAGAGAATGACATATACGGAAACCAGACTTTCACCGGTTTTTTTGAAAACCTACAAAAAAGATTCCCACACGTAACACTTTCTGAATTCCAATCAAATATTGAAGGAGAGTTGATCGATAAAATTCAAGAAGTTGGATTTAGTTATGATGGGATTATATTAAACGCCGCAGCGTACACCCATACTTCGGTAGGTATCGCTGATGCGGTTCGCGCGGTGAGCACGCCTGTTGTGGAAGTTCACATCTCCAATACTTTTTCCCGGGAGGAATTTCGACATAAAAGTTTTATCGCTCCCCACGCCAAAGGAATCATTGTTGGGTTTGGGCTGCAGAGTTATGAGCTGGCGCTACAGAGCTTTTTGTGAAGGGAAATTCACCTGAATGGAATCAAGCCTAAGGGAAATCAGTATGCAGCACAGCATCGTAAAAAAAATTAAAAAACCGCAGCAATAAAGTGCGGTTTTTTAATTTTGCTTTAAGTCTCACAGCCATCGGCAACTAAAGATGAATTACTTCTCCGTAGGCATCGGCCACAGCTTCCATAACCGCTTCACTCATCGTTGGATGGGGATGGATGGTTTTTAGAACCTCATACCCGGTTGTTTCCAACTTTCTACCCAAGACCGCTTCCGCGATCATATCGGTAACGCCGGCACCAATCATATGGCAGCCCAGCCACTCACCGTATTTGGCGTCGAAAATTACTTTAACAAACCCGTCTTTTTCCCCCGCAGCACTAGCCTTCCCACTGGCCGAGAAGGGAAATTTCCCAACCTTCAATTCATATCCAGCTTCCTTGGCTTGTTTTTCCGTCATTCCAACACTCGCAATTTCGGGGGAGGCATAAGTGCATCCGGGTATGTTCCCATAATCGATGGGTTCAACATTTAGACCGGCAATTTTTTCAACACAGGTAATTCCTTCTGCGGAAGCCACGTGGGCTAGGGCAGGACCAGGTACGATATCGCCAATGGCATAATACCCGGGAATATTGGTCTGGTACCAATCGTTGACCACGATTTTACCCTTATCGGTAACTATTCCCACTTCTTCCAATCCAATATTTTCTATATTGGAGGTAATTCCAACTGCCGAAAGGACAATTTCTCCTTCCAGGATCTCTTCTCCCTTTTTAGTCTTTACGGTAGCTTTTACTGTTTTTCCCGAGGTGTCCAGTTTTTCTACTGAAGCATTGGTCATTACTTTTATCCCCGCTTTTTTGAAAGAACGTTCCAACTGTTTTGAAACTTCTTCGTCCTCGAGAGGGACCACGTTTGGCAAATATTCTACGATAGTGACCTCAGTTCCCATTGAATTATAGAAATAGGCAAACTCTGCTCCAATCGCCCCACTCCCAACAACAATCATGCTCTTGGGCTGTTTTTTAAGCGACATGGCCTCACGGTAACCGATCACCTTTTTGCCATCCTGTTTAAGGTTGGGCAATTCGCGGGAGCGGGCACCCGTAGCAATGATGATGTGATCGGCGGAATATTCCTTTCCATCCACATCAATCTTTTTTCCGGATTTTAATTTCCCTGTTCCCTCTATTACATCAATTTTATTCTTCTTCATCAAAAATTGGACGCCTTTGCTCATTCCCTCGGCAACGTTGCGGCTTCTCTCCACAACCTTTCCAAAATCCTTGTCAAATTCCTTTAGGGTCAAGCCATAATCATCTGCGTGCTTCAAGTACTCAAAGACCTGTGCACTCTTTAGAAGTGCTTTTGTAGGAATGCACCCCCAATTTAAACAAACCCCTCCAAGGCTTTCCTTTTCAATGATTGCGGTCTTTAATCCCAACTGCGAGGCCCTAATGGCGGCCACATATCCACCTGGGCCACTTCCTAAAACTATTACGTCGTATTTGCTCATTTCTTGATTTTATGTATGTTTCTTTTAGAGGTGACGAATTTACGAAATACAATGTGAAAAATATCAAATATCCAATTTCAAATTGTAGTTCTTCCAAAAAAAGGGGGTTTCTCAAATCAAAAAGCACCCAATTCGCAGTATTTTAGAATTGGATGCTCTCCAAAGAATCCGTTGTGATGTAAAATGGAATGGATGGATTTAGTGCGTGATGTTCCTTCTCATTTCTTTTTAAAGCCCAATGACAGGGAATTAATACAGAAGCGCTGGCCAGTTTCTGTGGGACCATCATCAAAGATATGCCCTAGATGACTGCCGCAATTGGCACATAGCACCTCGGTGCGAATCATTCCGTGTGAGGTGTCCTTTACAAACTCCACCGCACCTTCGATAGCGTCGTCAAAAGAGGGCCATCCACAGCTACTTTCAAACTTGCTATCGCTCTTGAACAGGGGGGTATGGCAGGCACCACATACGTAGGTTCCATTTTCAAAATGCAAATTGTATTCTCCGGTTCGGGGAAATTCAGTGCCTTTTTCCCGGAGAATGTGGTAGCGTTTTTCGTCAAGTTCCTCTCGCCATTCGGCTTCTGATTTGTTTACGGGATATTTATCTGCTGGTTCGGCAGCCGAGTTTTTATTGTTCATTTTCTGGAATAAATTTTAAAGCAACTCCATTGATACAATGTCGTTTGCCAGTTGTTTCTTTTGGACCGTCATCAAACACATGCCCCAAATGGCCCCCACAAGTGGCACAGTGTTCTTCAATTATAGTATACCCCATACCTTTGTCGGTGGTAAACCCAACGTTTCCTTCCACAGCACGGTCAAAGCTGGGCCAGCCCGTACCGCTATCAAACTTGTTCGCGCTTTTATAGAGTGGCGTGCCACAGGCGGCGCATACATAGGTTCCCGTTGCGTAATTATCGTTTAGTGCGCTACTAAAGGCCCGTTCGGTTCCTCCTCTTCTCATTACCTCATACGTTGCGGGAGTCAACTCCGATTTCCATTGGGCATCGGTTTTATGGACCTTAAAAGTTGCTTCAGCAGTCTTTTCACTCTTTTGGGCAGGAGAATTGCAACTGAGCAATACGGCGCCCATTAGGGCTATGATACTTAAATATTTCATTGTTACGGTTCTATTCTTTCAATTTTCCCATCGTTTGCCTGCATTACTTCCAATATCTTTTCCATGGAAGGGTTTGTTTTCGCAAATTCGGCGGGGACGACAGCGATTCTAAAGGTCTGATTGTCCAAATAGTAGCTATCGTTAAAGGTAGACAGATCAAAGTTTCCTTCTATCAACATTTGTACATCCACAAAGGTATTTGTAAAAATGTACTGCAGTATGTCACCATTGGTAAAGAAGATGTTCTGAGGCAATTGCGACCACACATCTGCTGTTTCTCCTCCTCCAATATCTGCCTGGCCTTCATAACGGTAGACCAGAACAACATCACTTTCATATACGGTAAAAGGATAAGAAATAAAGGGAGTGTCAAAGTTATTATTTCCACCGTTGTAACTAAAATTAACAGTAGTTTCAAAAACGTTGGCGTATACCAACCCTCCCGGTGCACCCGGAGGTCCGGTATCCCCCTTGCAAGAGGAAAACAGCAGTAAACTAGTAAAGCCTAAAAAGAGAAGTACATTTTTCATAGAGGATTATTTAAAAGGTTTTGGTTTAATTTTACAAAAGTCGTTCCATATTTCATCAAAAGATAAATTTAATGGCTTCCTGAAGACTTCTGTATTAAAGAAAGACTAAAATTTGACTTTCTTGGTACCGTTTTTGGAGGAATTCATTTTTAGAAAAATTTTAGGATTTAAAATGAAAATATATCTATAGTTTTAACAATTCAAAATCCATGGCTATGAAATACATACACACTAGTTCGCTTCTTGTTGTTGCTTTGTTGGCAATTGGCTGTGCCACAAATCCTTTTACCGGGGAAAAGACCTTGGCACTGGTTCCAAACTCCCAGATATTGCCTATGTCGTTTCAGCAGTACAATGAATTTCTGTCTGAGCATAAGGTTGTAAAGAATACAGCGGATGCCCGAATGGTGAAGGAGGTAGGGCAGGAAATTGCTGCTGCCGCTGAAAAATACCTCAAGGCTCATGGCTATGGGGAATACCTAAAGGATTATCGTTGGGAATACAATCTGGTTGAAAGCCCTGAGGTTAATGCATGGTGCATGCCCGGTGGAAAAATAGTTGTGTATACCGGCATCTTACCAATAACCAAGGATAGGGCAGGTTTGGCGGCTGTTATGGGGCATGAGGTGGCCCACGCACTTGCCAATCACGGGCAACAACGGATGAGTGCCGCGCAGTTGCAACAGTTGGGTGCGGTTGCCGGAAACATTGCCTTGGCCAAAAACCCAGAAAATCAAGAAATATTCAATACCGCTTATGGATTGGGCAGTAATTTGGGCGTTATGTTGCCGTTTAGCAGAAGCCACGAAGCTGAAGCCGACAAAATTGGGTTGACCTTGATGGCCATCGCAGGATATGACCCTATTGTGGCGGCACAGCTATGGGAACGTATGCAGGCGCAGGAAAAAGAAGCACCACCGGAATTTTTAAGCACTCACCCTGCCAGTAGCACGCGTATCCAAAATATTCGGGCTTGGGCACCGGCCGCAAAAGCAGAGGCGCGAAAGTTTGGAGTGACTACGTTTAGAAAATAGATCGATCGATTGCATGAGTTGTATGCACCAAAAGGTCCTTTAAGTGAATTTTTACCAATGCATTCACATCATCCCGTGTTAGGCGGGATTTTTTATTAGTTTAGTGATGTAAAATCTTGTTAATTATTATCTAATATGCCCAATCCACCCAAAGGAAGTAAAAAGTTATTATTCGCTTGGGCTTTTTATGATTGGGCCAACTCCGTTTATAGCCTGGTCATCGCCTCGGCCATATTTCCCATCTATTATCAAGCGCTTTTTAAAGCCGCTCACATGGAAAAAGTGGTGGTTTTTGGAGGGAGCATTCGCAGTACCCCGTTGATTAGTTATACCACGGCTGCCGCATTTTTATCGGTTGCCTTTATTTCTCCTTTGCTCTCAGGAATCGCCGACTATGTGGGGAACAAGAAAAATTTCATGAAGTTTTTCTGTTACCTGGGCGCCACGGCCTGTATCGGCTTGTATTTTTTCAGTATTGAATATATCTACATTAGCCTGCTCTTGTATTTCTTGGGACTGGTAGGTTTTTGGGGAAGTTTGGTGTTTTACAACTCTTACCTTCCCGATGTGGCCTTTCCCGAACAGCAGGACAGGATAAGTGCCCGAGGTTATTCCTTGGGATATATAGGGAGTGTGATTTTACTTCTCTTTAATTTATGGATGGTCATGAAACCTGAGGTCTTTGGTTTTGGAGAGGGAGAGAAGGCCAGTATGACCGCCATGAGATGGTCCTTTGTTAGCGTGGGTGCATGGTGGATACTTTTTAGCCAGTATTCCTTTTATTTTTTGCCTCGAGGGAATCAGAACAAAAAACCAGTATCGACCAAAATCCTTTGGAATGGCTTTAGGGAATTAAAGGGGGTCTATGATTCCCTTTCGGGAAATATTCAATTAAAAAGATTTTTGGCGGCATTTTTTGTATATAGTATGGCCGTACAGACCGTGATGCTGGTAGCCACTTATTTTGGAGAACAGGAAATTAGCTGGGGAGGAGAGGGGGAGAAAGTAATGGGTCTTATTTCTAGTATCTTGATCATCCAACTAGTGGCGGTAATAGGAGCTGAACTGACTTCGCGGGCGTCAGAAAGGTTTGGTAATATCAATGTGTTGGTGGTTATAAATATTATTTGGCTAGGAATCTGTGTGATAGCCTACTTTATAGTAAGCCCAGTCCAGTTTTATATTACTGCCGGATTAGTGGGGATGGTTATGGGAGCAATCCAGTCGCTTTCGCGTTCCACCTATTCAAAATTTTTACCTGCTACGAAAGACACTACTTCCTATTTCAGTTTTTATGACGTTGCGGAAAAAATTGGAATCGTAATTGGAATGGTAATCTACGGATTTATCGATCAGATTACCGGAAGCATGCGTAATTCGGTGCTGTTTTTGGTTATATTTTTTGCCTTTGGCGTATTTTTATTATTTAGAGTGCCCAGAAATAAAAACGGATAAACAATTTTTGTTTAAGTTTGCGTTTATTACCTACCAAACTATTTATTGATGAAGAAAATAAATCTATTAAGAGGAGTGTTGTTGGCATTCCTAGCCTTACAATTTTTTTCCTGTGAAAATGAACCCCTCACAGGGGATTTTCAACAGGAAGAACCAAACGGTGCAGAAGAAGGACAGTTTAGAGCGACCGTTGCGGGCCAAGAATTTGTGGCCAATGCAACTGAAGCTACCCTTTCCTTGGACAATGAGCTGGAAATAGTGGGGACAAAATCAAATGGTGAGAGTATTATACTCGCTGTGGCGAATGCGGCCGTAGGGACGTTTAGCCTGAATTTTGATGGATCGGCACCCAATGCAGGAGTTTACGATGATGGAGAAATAAACACGCTTCCTTATGTGTCCACCGCCGATGCAGGGGGTTCTGGACAAATGCAAATAACGGAATTGGATACTGAAGCCAAAACTGTTACAGGAACCTTCAGTTTTATAGGAGTGCGAATCAAGCTGGATAGTTCTGGAAATCCTGTTTTGGATGGCAATGGTCTTCCCGTTATGGAAAATATCGAAGTGACAAGTGGTGCATTTAATAAAATTCCCTATGTGGTGGAAGATGGTACCGGCACGGGAGGTGGTGGTAATGACGATCCGAGAAATGAGTTTTTTGCAAAGGTAGATGGAGTAGATTTCATTGCTGATTCCATTTCGGTTACAGAGCCCGTTATTGGAAATGTGCATATGATAAAGATTGAAGCACGGACCTCCAGCCGGGAGTTGATTCGCATTGACGTGCCAAGATCGCTGGGAGTTGGCACCTTTGATATGGAGCATATTTCTGATGGCACAAAACTTATCGCGCTATATAACAACAATACCAATGGGGAAAACCTTACCTCCAACCCAGGTACGATCACTATTTCCGAATTTGATCTGGAGGAAGGAGTATTAAAAGCCACTTTCCAGTTTACTGGAACCGATCCGTTAGGCCAGGATCCTAGGGTCGTTGAAATCACTGAAGGCAGCTTTACTGTGTATTTCGAAGGGGTTCCAGGTGCCAATAATATGTTCCGTGCCTTGGTGGATGGCGTACCTTATGAACCAGAAACCATGGAGGTATCCCGTTCCATAGTGAATCAGTATCCCCGAATAACCTTATCCACCCAGGTCGGGGACCAAAAAATGGAAATCAGTTTTCCTGCTACAATTACTATAGGCACATTTGATATGACAACCGATGTTAATATTGGAGATGAGGTTGTCGGTCTTTACATTCCAATTGTGGGAACTTCTATCCAATATGTTTCGGGCCAAGGAAGTCTTGTCATTACAAATTATGACATAGAAGACGGTATAATCGAAGGGACCTTTAACTTCACTGCCGTGGATGCAAGTGGGCAAGACCCTACGGAATACCAGATTACTTCTGGAGAGTTTTTGGCCGTATTGCAATAAAGAGATTCTCCCAACTGTCAGCCAGTTTTGCGATTTGCAAAACTGGCTTTTTTGTTTGCTTTAATCGAATCGGTTATTCCCTTTTTTTTATCTCATCCTGTGAGCTTCGGTATTACTGGCACAACTCTTGAATTACATAATAAAAAATGGTTTGAACCCCATGGGTTTCAGTACATTTTGACAAAAACAGAAATCATTTGTAAAAATAATGCATTGTGGCATCCATCAATGGTGACACAATGTCCTAAATAAAATTATGGCTCAATCAAAATTAATATCATTAGACAAGTTGTCATTTCAGGACTTGGATGGGGATGCGGAATTCATTCCGCTTATGTCTGCCGAGGATGAAGATGCAATGTCCAAAGAAGATCTTCCGGAGATTCTCCCAATACTGCCCTTGCGAAATACCGTTCTTTTCCCAGGGGTTGTCATTCCTATCACCGCAGGGCGCGACAAGTCTATTAAACTGATCAATGAAACCAATAGAGGCAATAAGGTAATTGGGGTAGTTTCCCAGAAAGACGAAAACAAGGAAGAACCTAATATTGCAGACATAAATGCTATTGGTACGGTAGCTCAGATCCTTCGGGTATTAAAGATGCCCGATGGCAACACCACGGTGATCATCCAGGGGAAAAAGCGATTTGAGGTGTCTGAAGTGATTACTACCTCGCCCTATATGACCGCTACCATTCGAGAAGTAGAAGAGGCTCGGCCTGGAAAAGAAAATGAAGAGTTTCATGCCATCATAGATTCCATAAAGGAAATGGCCCTTCAAATAATCAAAGAAAGTCCAAACATTCCCTCGGAAGCGGCTTTTGCAATCAAAAATATTGAAAGCTCCAGTTTCCTCGTCAATTTTGTTTCTTCCAATTTGAATATTCCAGTGGAAGAAAAACAAAAACTACTTGAAATTAACGATTTGAAGGATCGTGCCTTGGAAACCCTGCGCTACATGAATCTGGAAATCCAGAAGCTGTCCTTGAGGAATGACATCCAATCCAAGGTGCAACACGATATAAATCAACAACAACGAGAGTATTTTCTCCAGCAGCAAATGCGCACTATTCAAGAAGAGCTGGGAGGCTCTTCCACGGAGGAGGAAATTGATGAGATGCGCGAACGGGCGAAAAGGAAGAAATGGAGCAAGGAGGTCAAAAAACATTTTGAGAAGGAACTGATCAAAATGCAGCGAATGAATCCGCAAGTAGCGGAATACAGCATTCAGCGCAATTATCTCGACCTTCTTATCGATTTGCCTTGGAATGAATACAGCAAGGACAAATTTGATTTAAAAAGGGCGAGAAAAATATTAGACCGCGATCATTATGGTTTGGATGACGTCAAACAGCGTATCATTGAATATTTGGCAGTGCTGAAACTGCGAAACGATATGAAATCACCTATCCTTTGTTTATACGGGCCTCCAGGAGTGGGCAAAACGTCCCTTGGAAAATCCGTGGCCGAGGCTTTGGGTAGAAAATATGTGCGGATGTCTTTAGGTGGGCTACGGGATGAAGCGGAAATTCGGGGGCATAGAAAGACCTATATTGGTGCCATGCCTGGCCGCATTGTCCAGAACATCAAAAAGGCTGGAACCAGCAACCCCGTATTTGTGCTCGATGAGATTGACAAAATATCGGCGAGCAATCAAGGCGATCCATCGTCTGCCATGCTTGAAGTTCTTGACCCCGAACAAAACAATTCCTTTTACGACAACTTTTTGGAGTTGGGTTACGACCTTTCAAAGGTTATGTTTATTGCCACCTCCAATAGTTTAAGCACTATTCAGCCAGCACTTCGCGATCGTATGGAGATTATAAATGTTACTGGATACACGGTAGAGGAAAAAGTGGAAATTGCAAGACGCCACTTATTGCCCAAACAATTGAAAGAACACGGGTTGACGAAAGAGGCGCTCCAAATTCCCAAAAAACAACTTGAGAAAATTGTGGAAGGCTACACCCGCGAAAGTGGAGTCCGAGGTTTGGAGAAACAAATTGCAAAAATGGTGCGCTTTGCTGCCATGAAAATTGCAATGGAAGAAGAGTATGAAAAGAAGATCACCAACGAAGTGATAGTGGAGGTATTGGGTGCACCGAAGATGGAACGTGACAAATATGAAAACAACGACGTTGCTGGGGTAGTAACCGGATTGGCCTGGACCAGTGTTGGGGGTGATATTTTATTTATTGAATCTGCACTTTCAAAGGGAAAAGGAAATTTGAACATGACCGGGAACTTGGGAAAGGTTATGAAAGAATCAGCAACTATTGCTCTGGAATATATCAAGTCCAATGCTGAAATCTTGGGAATTTCGCCAGATATCTTTGAGAAATACAATGTCCACATTCACGTACCGGAGGGAGCTACTCCCAAGGACGGGCCCAGTGCCGGGATAACGATGCTCACTTCTCTGGTTTCGTTGTTCACACAGCGAAAAGTGAAGAAAAGTATCGCAATGACAGGAGAAATAACCCTACGGGGCAAAGTGCTTCCTGTAGGAGGAATAAAGGAGAAAATCCTGGCCGCCAAACGAGCACATATTAAGGAGATTTTGTTGTGTGAGGACAATCGAAGGGACATTGAGGAAATAAAGCCTGAATATCTGAAAGGATTGAAATTCCACTACGTGAAAGAGATGAAAGAAGTGTTGGATTTGGCTTTAACCGATGAAAAGGTGAAATACGCCAAAGAATTATGATAAATACATAGTGAGAATATAAAGTTCAAGAAACTGATGGATGGGATAAGAATGTATAAAATGTTTTTTTCCATCCGTTTTTTGTTTATTTTCCCATCTTGCCAAATGCTTAAAAATAAATTTAACTTACCTTCGTTTTAGATACTAGTTACGGTAACTTGCGCCTCCATGTCCCACAAGATTTTATCCATTTTCCTTATTTTTTCAGCTACGGTTACGGCGCAGATTGGCGGAAGAGCCACATATCAATTTCTCAACTTGGTCAATAATCCCCGCATGGCTGCTTTAGGGGGGAAAGTGGTTACAAATTATGACTATGACCCCATACAAGCTATCTGGAACCCAGCGAGCATCAATCCAGAGATGGATAACCAGCTCTCTTTAAATTACACCAACTATATTGGGGATATTAACTACGGAACAGCTGCCTATGCCTATTTATGGGACCGCAGGACCCAGGTGATCCATGCTGGTATAACCTATATGAATTATGGGAAATTTGACGGGTACGACGAAACGGGAAACCCTACCAATAGTTTTAGTGGCAGTGAGGTGGCCGTTTCAATCGGGCACGCACGAAATATAGCTTTCACTAATTTTCACGTGGGGGTGAGCCTCAAGTTGATCTCTTCTAAACTCGAACAATATTCATCTCTTGGGGGCGCATTGGATATTGGAGTGATGTATGTATATGAAGACTGGGACTTAAATATTACGGGTGTAGCCAGAAATCTGGGCACTCAGTTCACTCCGTATCATGAGGAATACGAGCCCTTGCCCTTTGAACTCCTATTTGGAATATCGCAAACCCTGGAAAATATCCCGGTACGATGGCATTTTACCTTGGAAAACATGCAAAAATGGAATGTTGCTTTCTCTAACCCGGGCAGGGAGCAGACCGATTTAGAAGGAAATGTGACCAAAGAGAAAATCAATTTTTTGGATCATGCTTTTCGTCATATGATTATGGGCGTGGAACTGTTCCCCGAAAGTGGATTCAACATTCGTCTGGGATATAACTTTAGAAGAGGAGAGGAATTGCGCATCCTTGAAAAACGTGCTTTTGCGGGCTTGAGCGCAGGATTCTCCATTAAACTGAATAAGTTTCGATTGAGTTATTCCTATGCAAAATATAGCACGGCTGCCAATTCCAGCTTTTTTGGTCTCAACATTGACCTTCAATAAAAAATGTTCATTTTTGTGAGCTCATAAACCTACGATCCTATCACAGAACTATGAAAATCACTATCGCCATAGACGGGTATTCTTCCACCGGTAAAAGTACCGTGGCAAAGCAACTTGCCGATCACCTGGGCTATGTATATGTGGATAGCGGTGCTATGTACCGGGCCGTGGCACTCTTTGCCATGCGCGAAGCGATTATTTCAGAAACCTTCTTTGATAAAGAGAGACTGATACAGGCCTTGCCCTCCATAAACTTGCAATTCAGGAAAAAAAAGGAAGGACACAAAGCGCATATTTTTCTCAACGGGGAAGATGTGGAGAGCGAAATCAGAAACTTGAGGGTGTCGGATTTTGTGAGCCTCATTGCCGCCGTTCCTGAGGTAAGGGAAAAACTGGTGGCTCAACAGCACGAAATGGGATCGAAGAAAGGAGTAGTGATGGATGGAAGGGACATTGGTACCGTTGTATTTCCCGACGCTGAATTGAAAATTTTTATGAAAGCTTCAGTTCAGGAACGAGCGCAACGAAGATATAAAGAGCTTGTGGGCCGTGGAGAAACTGTAAAGTTTGAAGATGTATTCCGAAATATTGAAGAGCGGGATTACATAGATACCACTCGAAAGGATTCGCCCCTGGTAAAGGCGTCGGATGCTGTGGAAATAGATAATTCACAGCTGGATATGGAGGAACAGTTCAACCTGGTGCTGCAATTGGCGAAGGACCGAATTGCGGGCCGAAAATGAATCTTTTCTTTTCAAGTCTTTTGTTTTTTTTAGATTTTTTCTATCATTGGGTCACGACAGTTTAAAATGCTCCCTTTGAAAGAAGAGGGACTCAATCAGGAAAACTGCCGGAACAACCAATAGATAATAATTAAGCGTTCAAAACACAAAAGGATATGGCCTCGTTTTATCAAGAGTTCAAAAATTTCGCCATAAAGGGAAATATGATCGATATGGCGGTAGGAATTATAATCGGTACCGCATTCAACAACGTGATAAGCACTATTGTTAAGAAGATAATAATGCCGCCGCTTTCCCTGCTAACCCAGGGCGTAAAGCTTTCAGATAAAAAATACGTACTCAGGGCCGCCTCAGAGGCGACCGAGGAAATAGCAATTGGGTATGGCGAGCTGCTTGAAGTGCTGATAGATTTCTTCATTATTGCATTCACCATATTTGTAGTAATTAAGTTCTTAAACCGCTTTAAGAAAAGGTCTGAGGACCCCCATGACAAGACGGTTGAAACTCCTAAAAACATTCAGCTTCTTTCCAACATTGAAAAACTTATGGAAGAGCAGAACAGTTTGTTAAAGGGAAATGGTTCTAAATAATTGGGTGATAGAAAGAAATCCAGCAAGGGCCCGGGCAAATAGGACTGCTATTGATCGGAAACCTTGTGGGCTACCCCTTTGCTCGATTTATTCTTTCCCACCTCACTGAATTCAAAACTGTATTGGTTGTCTGAGGTTGACAAAATCTTGATGAGAATGGCTTTCTTCTCCGCTTGGTTTTTGGGATTTAATTTTTTGATGACATATTCGCAGTCATTGATCCATCGAATGGACGATGTATCAGATTTGCCTTTGAAAAAATCAATTTCAAGAGAGTCGTTTCTGATAATGGTGGTTTTGTAAACTTCAGTTCCGGAAAGAGCTTCAAACTCAAAGCGGCCTGTTCGAAAATCGGCACAGTTTCTTTCCGTTTCATAACATCCTATAAATAATAGGCTCAATCCTAAAAGATAAAGAAAGCGCATAAGTAAGATTTTGTGCGAATTTCCGAAAAATTAATGACAAGCCTTAGTTTTCATATAGCTTAAAAGAGCCATCAGTATAAAAGAATACGATGCGCTCTATTTTTTTCTCTCCTTCCTCTTGTCGTGCGGGAGCTTTCATTGGATCTTCACTTCCCGAAAACAGATCTATGGGTTTTGGAGTTGGGTCGGTTTTCTGTAGTTCCTGGTCCTCTGGATTATTTTTTATGGAGGGAGTCGAGGAGGGAAAATTGCCTCTCCCCAAGATCAACCAATCGAGTTCCACCTCAGAAAAATTTTGAAGTACCTTCATGACAAACTCCAAACTGGGCCTATTTCTACCCGACAGCAAATGAGAGATCGTGGAGCGGTTAAAATCTATTTTCTCCGCAAATTCCGAGGCGGTATAACCGTAGAACTCCATGACCTGCGCCAGTCTTTTAGAAAAATCACTATTGTTTAGCATTGTAACATCAAGGACGAATAGTTTGTGTTACAAATGTACATTAATGTTTCAAATACGCAACGAATAGCCTGATATTAACACGTGTTATGTTAAATCTTAACTTTAAATAAACCGGTACAATAAACTGATTATCAATTTATAAAATCCTATCTATTGTATTTTGCAATATAGCGATGGGGCACCCCCTAATTACGGGGCTCGCATGTTTACCAATGTAACTGGATTAGATAAATTTAGGTGATTACAGTTGTGAACATTCACTTGTTTACATTTGTAGTCGCTAAACTTTGCAATGAAAATAGAAGATTGGTACAAGCAGAATTACGAGCAACACCTTCGGGGTAGGTACATTCCTTTTCAAAAGATATTACCCCTATTGGATATGTATGGGAAGGAATTTAAAATTAGTGTTGAGGGAATTTCTGAGTGCAAAAGAGACATTCCCCTGGTTCGGATTGGTGAGGGACCCCAAACTGTTTTAGGTTGGTCACAAATGCACGGAAATGAGAGCACCACAACCAAAGCTCTTTTTGATTTATTTAAGTTTTTGCAACAGAGGATATATTTCCAGGGAGAGATCGATCGTTTTCTAAATACTTATTCCTTCTATATCATCCCCATGTTAAATCCCGATGGTGCAGAGCGATATACCCGTGAAAATGCCAATGGAGTGGATCTCAATCGCGATGCCCAAGATCTTTCACAAGTCGAAAGCCAATGCTTACGCGCCGTATTCGACAAGGTAAAACCTACACTTTGCCTTAATCTCCACGATCAACGCACCATCTATGGTTTGGATACTGGAAGGCCCGCCACTATATCCTTTTTGTCACCGGCAGCGGATGCCTCGCGTTCCCTGAGCCAAGCGCGCAAATCCTCTATGCAGAAAATAGCTGGTATAGCGCACTATTTACAGGGCCATCTCCCAGGTCAGATCGGTAGGTATGAAGATAGCTTTAACCCAAATTGTGTGGGTGACACCTTCCAAATGAAGGGGGTGCCAACTATTCTATTTGAGGCAGGCCATTTTCCCGAAGATTACCATCGTGAAAAAACCCGTGAGTTCATCTTCTATTCCCTTCTCTCACTTTTAGGGATTATAGGAGGCAGCAACACTGGGCTTCATTATGGGGATTATTTCCGTATTCCCGAAAACAAGAAGAACTATAGGGATTTTATTATCAGAAATGCATCCATATCTTCCCAAAACAACTTGGTGGACATCGCCATACAGTACGCTGAGGTGTTGGATTCTGGAACTATCGTTTTTGAGCCCATTATAGACAAAATAGGGCGTTTGGACCAATTGAGGGGGCACAAGGAAAAAAATGTGGGAGGTGCTGAAATATTAACAAAAAAACAAAAACCTTTAACAGTTGGCGTTAAAGTTTCAGAAATCGTTGATAAAAATGACCAATCCAAGATTTATTTTCAACGAGATGTTTTTTAATTTATCAAAACTATTTATTTTTGTCCAAAAAAATAGATATTATGTCAAAATTCAAATTAGACGATACAGATCATAAAATTCTCGATTTGTTGATAGACAATACAAGAACTCCGTTTACCGATATAGCCAAGAAGCTCAATATTTCTGCCGGTACCGTTCATGTGAGAGTTAAAAAGATGGAGGAAGCGGGTATTATAACCGGTTCTTCGCTTCAAGTGGATTACAATAAATTAGGTTATTCCTTTATCGCCTACGTGGGAGTATTTATTTTTAAGACCTCCCAGACCCAATTTGTGATGGAGCGTATTAGCGATATTCCGTTTATTACCGTAGCGCACGTAACCACAGGGAAATTCAATATCTTTTGCAAATTGAGAGCACGTGACACCGCCCATGCCAAGGATATCATTTATCAAATTGACGATATTGAAGGAGTAAGTAGAACGGAAACTATGATCTCCATGGAAGAGAGTATTAATGACAAAAAACGTTTGTTGCACTCTATTTTTAACGAACTTTAATTTTTATGTGAAATTCGAAAAAGCCTTTGCCTTAGCGAAGGTTTTTTTTTATCTTTTTTAGTGGGATATAAAAATCAATTGACTTATCAGTTTTGATTTTTTTGAATTTTGTCAAGAGGCAATGATTATTACTTCCTGTGCACTTAGGGGTCTAAGGGGTGTTTTTTCGCCTGTGCCCAAGGAGTTAGCTATTTAACCGCTCAGAAACAAAATGAAGCTATTTAAGCTCTTAAAGGATACTTATATAAGTTGGGACAAGAACGATCCGTGGGCCAAGAGCGCGATCATTGCCTATTACGCGCTTTTTTCCTTGCCTTCGTTGCTTATCATCACAGTTCATTTTGCAGGTATTTTTTTTGGAGAGGAAGCCGTGAAGGGAAGAATCACCCGAGAAATTGGAGGGTTGATAGGAAAAGAGAGCGCCGACCTGATTCAAGCGATGATCATAAACTCAGCGGTGTCTAAAAGCTCTTGGCTGTTTATAATCTTTGGTGTTGGGGTTTTGATCTTTGGGGCCACGGGGGTCTTCTTCCAGCTTCAAAAAGCATTGAATGACATTTGGAGCGTCAGGGCAAAAAAAAATAATTTCCTGGCTACCCTAAAACGACGGGTTATTGCTTTTGGAATGGTATTGGCCATAGGGTTGCTGCTTCTTATATCTCTCGTTATCAGTACGGCCATAAACGCCCTCAGCGATTTCATTGGAAGTTATTACGCCGATCTGTCCTCGGGACTTGTGCAGGCGCTGAATTTTATTTTCTCCCAGATCATTATCACGGTTCTCTTTGCCACGATCTTTACTTTGTTGCCCGATGTTAAAGTTAAATGGAAAACAAACTTTATCGGTGCTTTCATGACTGCATTGCTCTTTCTTATTGGGAAATATCTAATTGGGTATTATTTTGCAAAATCAGAGCCAGCTTCTGTTTACGGTGCTGCGGGCAGCGTAGTTTTAATGTTGCTTTGGGTGTACTATACCTGTTTGATTCTGTTTTTTGGAGCGGAATTTACGGTGAATTGGGCCTTACATAGAAATATTAAAATTGAGCCCAGCGAACATGCAACCCTCTCCTACGAACTGGAAATGGAGAAACTTCGGGAGTACAAAAGAAAGGTGGAAGAGGATAAAAAAAAAGCAGAGACCTTAAAAAATAACTGACCTCATCTTCCTCTTAACAAAGATTGGCAAAAGATTGGCAGAGAAAACTTGCCCCAACCTTCGTGGCTTCCTTATTTTAAGGATAAAATTATTGTTAACCTAAAATATTGATTATGAAAAAGCGAATAGCAATTTTGGCCACGGATGGTTTCGAGGAATCAGAACTTAAATCCCCGAAGGAAGCCATGGAAAAGGCAGGATTTGAAGTGGATATAGTGAGTGAAAAGAGGGGGAAGATCAAAGCGTGGAAGGACGGTAACTGGACTGGTGATTATGATGTGGATAAAACCCTGGACCAGGCCAGTGCTTCCGATTACAACGCACTAATGTTGCCCGGTGGTGTGATTAATCCAGATAAATTGAGAAGAAATGAAGATGCTTTGCGCTTTGCCAGACAATTTTTTGAGCAGGGAAAGCCCGTGGCTGCAATTTGCCATGGACCGCAAACCCTGATCTCAGCCGGAGTAGTTAAGGGGAGAAAAATGACTTCGTTTAGCTCTATAAAAGATGATTTGATCAATGCTGGAGCCAATTGGGTGGATCGAGAAGTGGTGGTGGACCATGGGTTTGTAACGAGCAGAAACCCAGATGACCTTCCAGCCTTTAACGCAAAGTTGATTGAGGAAATCAAAGAGGGAAAACATCAGGAACAGCACACCTGATGGAAGGGCTTTTAAATAAAAAGAAAGAAAAAGGAGGCCCTATGGCCTCTTTTCTTTTTGGGGTGGGATGGGCTATTCCTCTTCCTCATCCAACTTGATTTTTTCCGGTATTTCATTGATCGGTTCCTGAAAATCGGCATCATCGTAATCCTCTTCATCAAAATTGGCCATCGTTGTTTCCAGACGCGAACTTACCTTTACCAGATAAACTGTATCCTCGGTTTTAACCTCCACGGCCTCGACAGTTTCATTTTTGGCGTTTTTAAAAGTAATCACATGGTCATCATCATATCCATCGGGATATTTTTCCACCAATAAAGAAAGTATTTCGGGGGTTAACTTTCTATAGTCTACAATAATGCGTTTCATTTAATAAAATCTTTTTGTTTGGGTAAAACTATTCAAAAATTAATGACCTGAAAATATTATGGGTAAATTTTTCACGAATTTTCATAAAACTTAAATGCGTTGTAAATCAGTTGGTTACTCACCGTGCAATCTGTTCTCAATATTCCAAAATCTTCAATAAGCACAAATTGGACTACTCCATGGCTGCTTTTTTTATCGAATATAAGCAACTTGAGAATACTATCTATTTCATTCTTGGAAAAATTCCGTTTTGGGAAAATGGAAAGAATCCCATCGCGCACATCTGCCATTTTGGTAACCGGGAAACCGAGAACTTGGTTGGATATATACACAGCCAGTATCATTCCTATGGCAATGGCCTCTCCATGAAGCAATGATTTTCTTTCCCGCTGCTGCAAACAATATGATTCGATGGCGTGGCCAAGCGTATGCCCAAAGTTTAAGGTTTTCCGAACATTGGCCTCAAAAGGATCTGTGGAGACAATCTGTCTTTTTATTTCCACGGACTCCCAAATGAGCTCTTCCAGCGTTACTTTGTCATTCAAATCCAGGGTTTTTATTTTTTTCCACGATGTTTCCCCTTTGATCAGACTATGCTTTAACATTTCTGCTACCCCAGAAATCACTTGTTCTCGTGGAAGGGTCTCCAAGAAGTCACTTTCAACCACCACCAGTTCTGGCGAGGTAATGGTGCCGATTTGATTTTTTAAGTAATCGAGGTCAACCCCATTTTTCCCACCTATAGAGGCATCCACCATGGCGAGTAGGGTAGTAGGTATATTTATAAAGCGGAGGCCTCTCTTAAAGGTGGAGGCCACAAAACCTCCCAAATCCGTAACAACACCCCCTCCCAGGTTGATGATCAAGCTGTGGCGATCGGCACCTTCTTTGGATAATTCTTTCCACACCTGCACGCAGGTGGAAATGTTTTTGTGGTCTTCTCCCGCCCCAATGGTAATTATCTGCAGGTCCTTTGCAATTTTTTTCTTGAGAATTGGAAGGCAGTGCACTTTGGTGTTTTCATCCAGAATTACAAATATTTTTGACGGCCGAAGATTTTCAATTCGGACCATCATGGTTTCCCATCCTTTTTCTTTTGGATAAACCACTTCTTTTGTCAGGTCCATTTTTTTTAATTTCAGATATTTTATTCGTGAAAGAGATTTCAAATCTAACTATATTTGCACACATTATTTTTGAACTATGCCCACAAAAAATTATTTCGACAATACCGAAGTCGCGTTTAAACTAAAAAGCGATTCGGAACTGGAGCGCGCCTACTTTCTCTTTAAAATGATATCTAAGGAACCCTTGGTTAGAATAGGTACGGCCGTTACAAAATTTGCCCTGAACATCAACCTTCCTGTGGAAAGTTTGATCCGCGCTACGGTGTTCGATCATTTTTGCGGGGGGGTGAGCGAAATGGACTGTATGACAACCGTCGATAGACTCTACGATGTGGGTGTTTTTTCAGTGCTCGATTTTTCCGTGGAAGGCAAAGAGGAAGAAGCCCAGTTTGATGCCACCGCTAAAAAGGTAGTGGAGCTCACACATTTTGCCAAAAATAAGGAGGCTATGCCTTTTTCAGTGTTTAAGCCCACCGGTTTTGGAAAGTTCGATGTTTTTAGGAAGAAATCGGAAAAGGCCACGTTAACTGAGTCTGAAGAAAATCAATGGCAACAAATAGTTAGAAGGTACGAAGACGTTTCCAAGACTGCCTACGATTGCGACATAAGTTTGCTCATCGATGCCGAGGAATACGCCATGCAAGACGCGGCCGATATGCTGTGCGAGAAAATGATGGAAAAATACAACCGTGAAAAGCCCGTCGTTTTCAATACGCTCCAATGCTATCGGTGGGATCGTTTGGAGTATCTAAAAGAACATCATCAGAGAGCCAAGGAAAAAGGATATAAACTGGGGTATAAAATCGTGCGGGGCGCCTATTTGGAAAAGGAAAACGAACGTGCCCTTGAAAAAGGATATCCATCCCCCATTTGTGAAAGCAAGAAGGCCACGGACGATAATTTCAATGAGATAATGACTTATATTATGTCTAACTTGGATGATATTTCGCTATTTGTGGGGACCCATAATGAAGGTAGCACCTATCTGGCCATGGAGTTGATGGAACAGATGGGAATCGCCAAGGACGACCCACGGATGTGGTTTGGCCAACTCTATGGTATGAGTGACCACATAACATTCAATCTGGGGGAAATGGGCTATAACGTGGCTAAATACCTGCCATTTGGCCCTGTAAAGGACGTGATGCCCTATTTGATACGTCGCGCGGAGGAAAACACATCTGTTGCCGGGCAGACCAGTAGGGAACTCAGCTTGTTAAAAAAAGAAAGAAATCGCAGGAAGCTGTAGCGACTATAGGACAGCAATTATGGCTCCCCTTCCATTTCTGCCTGATATATTTTTGCGATCCTTTCGCAGTTCTGGACCTTGATCTTTAAATTTCTTTCTGAAATTCTGCCCTTGATTACATATCTATTACAGGAATCCAAATGGGTTTCACTTTCAGAAAAGATCACTGAACCCTCAGTTAAGAGAGTGTTCATCGCTGCGGTGTCCAATGCGTTCTCCCGAAAGAAATCTAAGGCTTGTTGGGAATAAACGCGTTCCTTTAATCGAATATTTTTTAGGGTGCGAGCTTCCGGACCGTATGCACAGGAAGTTTTCTTGCCACTCAAAATAAAAAATAAGAGAAGCAGGCCAATGATAAAGCCGCCTGAAAAATATGCCAATCGGTAGGTTAATTTCATTTTTTGTGTTTGGGATATAAGCTTTGAGGGAGGTTTTTTTGTTTCCTTTTCGGGTAGTCCATCAAAATATCAACAGATTCAAATCGCTATAGGGAAGATCAAACCAGTCTGATATTGCCTTGCTGGTAAGTATTCCGCGGTAAAAATACAAACCATTTTTTAATCCGTCGTCAAAACGAATGGCATTTTCCAAGCCACCGCTTTCGGCGATTTCCAACAAATAAGGAGTGAATATGTTGCTGATAGAGATAGAAGCTGTTTTTGGGTATCGTGCCGGGATATTAGGCACCCCATAATGGATTACGTCGTGTTTGATCACGGTAGGGCTATCATGACTTGTCATCTCAGTAGTTTCAAAACACCCTCCCATATCTACACAAACATCGATAATCACTGCTCCTTTTTTCATTTTCCGCACCATATCTTCCGTGACTAGAATAGGAGCCCGATTATGGCCACGAACGGCTCCAATGGCTACATCGCAGCGTAACAGAGCTTTCATCAGGTTTTTGGGTTGGAGGGTGGAGGTATAAAGAATACGGCCCACATGTGTTTGGATGGTCCTTAATTTCGTGATGGAGCTGTCAAAAACCTTTACATTGGCCCCAAGGCCCAATGCAGACCGGACCGCAAATTCCCCCACAGCACCCGCACCAATCACTACTACCTCAATAGGAGGGACCCCACTGATATTACCGAACAAAAGACCATTTCCTTGTGCCGCATTTACCATCAATTCTGCAGCGATAAGAACAGATGCTGTTCCGGCAATTTCACTCAAGGCTTTTACCAAAGGATAGCTTTGATCTTCATCCTTTATAAATTCAAAGGCCAGGGCGGTAATTTTCTTTTTGGCGAGAGTCTCAAAATATTCTATTTTTCGAGTCTTTAGCTGAAGTGCTGAAATAAGAACGGTCTTGGGATTTATCAGTTCCAATTCTTTTAAAGTGGGAGGCTCCACTTTTAGTACCAACGGACATCCGAAGACTTTTTTTGTGTCGCTGGTTATCTGGGCACCGGCTTCTGAGTAATCCGTGTCGGTAAACCCAGCTTCTTCGCCAGCCCCTTTTTCCATAAGTACCCGATGGCCGTTGCTCACAATAGCATTTACCGCATCGGGTGTCAGGCATATCCGCTTTTCCTGAAAATAGGCCTCCTTAGGGATCCCTATAAACAGTTCACCCTTTTGTCGGGCTATCTCCAAAGTTTCCTCCTGGGGAAGTAATTGGGATTTGGTAAAAGGTGATTTTGGGTTGGGCATAATCCTGGTTTGAACGTGTCAATTTACGGAATAATTTTCACTTATGGCAGTCCAACTCAGTGGAACAAATCCTTTACCTGCTGCCAAAATGATCGCTTTTGCATCAGTTCCTCCTCAAAAGATTTTAGATCGTCTTCGCGCATTTTATTAAAAAGTTTCGCACGAAGTAAATAAACAAAGGGAACCAAGACCATCATTAAGGGGATAACGTAAATGATTTCAACTTCATCCGCGTTCAAATTTTGTTTTAAAATGTTAAATAATTGAAAAACATACATTGACAATGGAACCAAGATGATCCAATGCCACCAATGCTTACAACTAAAAAACCATATAAGGAGCAGAATAACAGGAATGACCTTACCCGTTAGAAACCACGCATAATGGTACAATGACGGATATTTTGTAGTGAACGTAAAAAAAGGAGTTTCCCATACCTGTGAATCGGATGGGAAACTCTCATAAGAATAGTATATAAAAGGAGTAATGGCAATTATTAAAACAATAATGCCTCCTTGAATTAAGCTTTTTTTATCCGGCTGGTGGAACCTGGACGGTCCTGACGTCGATTTGTTGTGGGGTTTGTTCATCTTGGATGCTTTCTGGGGTACAAGAAGCGAAAAGACCTGCGGTAAAGATTGCGGCTACAACAAAGATTTTGAAAGTTTTCATAATAGTAAGTTTTTGTGAGGTTAATATGGGCCAAACCTACCATGAAAAAACTTAATTTCATGAATTATGTTAATTGTATATTTACAGGTTGAAGTGTTCACAATCAACCCATAAAAGTTTTCACTTTCCTAAATCTGTGTTAAAAACGATATATGCATACGGTGCATAAATTTTGTCGTGCCTTGCTTTCAATCCATAGACGCCAGTTGCTTTTTCGGTTGGTTGATTGGTTATTTAAGGTTAATAAAATTTGTCTGTACGGGGTGGTGTGTCTATTATAATATACCTACAGCCCCGTTTTTCAACGCACTAAGGTACGGTAAAATTTTAAATAGGCAGATGGATATTTCCTAGAACAGGTCTTTGATTTGTTGCCACAGATTCTTTTTGGTGGTGAGTTCCTCTTCAAACTTTTTTAGGTCCCTTCCCTCCAGTTTGTTTGCCAGTTGGGCGCGGATTAAATATACCAAAGGCACAATTACGAGCATAATAGGGAAGAGCCACCATATCTCCACCTCATCGGTAATTTTTACATCGTCGTTTATTACACTGAATAATTGAAAGGCGAACATCCCAATAGGAATGAGGATCACGTGGTACCACCAATGTTTGCAGGTGATAAACCATATAATCAAGAGCAACATAGGGACAAACTTGCCCATCATGGTCCATACGGAGACCTGCACCATTTGATACCAATTGGCATTATACGTAAATAAAAAAGTTTCCCACGTTTTCGTTTGTGGGAAACTTGTATAAGAATAAAAGATATATGGTGATGCAGCAATTATGAGGGCTACAACACTACCCGTTACTAGGTATGATGATGTCGGCTTTCCGGATTTGTTGTGGGGTTTGTTCATCTTGAATGCTTTCTGGGGTGCATGACGCAAAAAGGCCAGTGAAAAAGATTGCTACGATCAGGAAGCTGAAAAATGTCTTAAAAGTTTTCATAATAGTAAGTTTTTGTGAGGTTATTATGGTTCAAACCTATATAAAACTTTGAAAAGTATAAGAACTATTTTTCCCATATATTTATAAGTTTTTTTAGACAATAGAAATCCATCTCCTAATTCTCAGCGATTTGGGGCTAAACTCTTAAAAGGCACTTATAGATTATGTAGGTCGTTGCAGGTCAATTCATCGGCATTACAGTTAAAGTTCTACTTTTATTTTTATTCAGTTTTAAATGTATCTCCACGGCATCTTGCGGTAAAAGCCCTTTGATTTTTTCCGGCCATTCCACGAATACATACTGGCCGCTGTAAAGATAGTCCTCTATCCCCAAATCCAAGGCTTCTTGCTCCTTTTCTATTCTATAAAAATCGAAGTGATAGATCAGTCCCTTTGGGATTTCATACTCATTGACTATGGAAAAGGATGGACTGGAAGTCAACTCGGTAGTCCCTAACTGCCTTGCCATCTCCATTATAAGCGTTGTCTTCCCTACTCCCATAGGGCCATAAAACAGGTATACCCTTGAAGATGAATGGTGCAGAATATATTTTGCAACCTTGGATAGGTCGTCACGTGTATAGATCATTTCCATTTCAAAACGGAACGAATATACTAATTTTTAAATCTTGGCCGCAAACAAATATAGAAATACTATTACCTGGGAATAAGTACGGTATATGGAATGATCATCTCTTCCAAGGAAACTCCTCCATGCTGGTAGGTGTTGCGGTAATAGCTTACATAATGGTTGTAATTATTTGGATAGGCGAAAAAATAATCTCCCCTTGCAAAGATAAACGAGCTGCTCATATTGATCGCGGGTAGACCCAAGGTCTTCGGATCCTTTGCTGATAGTACTTCTTTATCCTCATAGGTTAGGCTCTTCCCGGTTTTATAACGCAGGTTCAGACTGGTGTTTTTATCGCCTATTACTTTAGAGGGATTTTTTACATTGATGGTTCCGTGATCGGTGGTCAGGATCAATTTAAAACCCAACCGCGCTGCCTGCTGGATTATTTCCAAAAGGGGCGAGTTTTTAAACCAGCTCTGGGTCAGCGAACGATAGGACTTATCGGTGGAGGCAAGCTCCTTGATAACCTCCATTTCCGTTTTAGAGTGGGAGAGCATATCGACGAAATTATAGACAACAACAGTGAGGTCTTCATCCTTATGGCTCTTAAAATTCTCAACTAATTTTTTGCCCTGCTTTAAACTGGAGATTTTGTGGTAGGTCCAGTTTAGGTCCATTCCCAATCTTTTTAACTGAGCGGCGAGGAATTCCTCCTCTTTCATGTTTTTTCCACCTTCGTCCGTATCGTTCAGCCACAGATCTGGGTGGAGTTTTTCCATATCGCTGGGCATGAGACCGGAAAATATGGCATTTCGGGCATATTGTGTGGCAGTGGGAAGAATACTACAGAACATTTCTTCTGAAACCTTTTTATAAAGGTTGGATACCGTGGGCTCCAGGGCCTTCCATTGATCGAATCGCAGATTGTCCACGACCACCAATAGGGTAGGAGCGCCCTTTTTTAATTCAGGTTGAATTCTTTCCTTAAAGAGTGTATGGCTCATAACTGGGGCATCCTCGGGATTTTGAAACCATTTCGGATAATTTTTGTCGATAAACTTAAAGAATTGGCTATTGGCCTCGACTTTTTGCGACTCCAATATTTCAAACATTCCAGAATCTTCTATATCCTCAAGTGCAAGTTCCCAATACACCAATTTTTGATAAAGGTCCTTCCATTCTTCAAAACTGTTCACCATGGAAAGATCCATAGCGATTTTTCGAAACTCTTGTTGGTAATTGGAAGTGGTCTTTTCTGAAACCAACCTGCTGTGATCCAGGTTTTTCTTTAAACTGAGTAAAATCTGATGCGGATTTACGGGCTTAATAAGATAATCGGCTATTTTTGATCCGATGGCCTCTTCCATTATGTACTCTTCCTCGCTCTTGGTGATCATGACAACCGGAACGGCTGCTTGTTGTTCCTTGATTTCGGTAAGTGTTTCAAGTCCAGAGAGTCCGGGCATGTTTTCATCTAAAAAAATAATGTCAAAGGCGTCTTTTTTTATTTCTTCCAAGGCCTCTGCACCACTTCGTGCGGTGGTTACACTGTAATTTTTATTTTCCAGAAACAGGATATGTGGTTTAAGCAAATCAATTTCGTCATCTACCCATAGTACTTTTATGTTGCTCATATATGTATATTTGTGCTTACGCCCCTCATGTGGAGGTGCCAGAGTGTGATTTAATTTATTTTGTGGATAATTCCGTGTTTTTTTCTCGGAATCCGCTCAAAAATAGCCCTGAATTCATTCAAAAAATCGTTATAGTTACTAATTTATAGTTAAAGTTTGAAAATCCTAACCAAGCTCAAAATCATTAACGATCCTATCTATGGTTTTATTACCATTCCCAGTGTACTGGTATTTGATCTGATGGAGCACAAGTACTTTCAGAGGCTTCGACGGATCTCGCAGATGGGGCTTTCATCCGTAGTATATCCCGGTGCCCGACATACTCGATTTCATCATGCCCTGGGGGCCATGCATTTAATGCAAAAGGTAGTGCAAGTGCTACGGTCAAAAAAGATCGGAATTTCCAAAGACGAAGAGGAGGCTCTCTATATCGCTATTTTGCTACATGATATTGGGCATGGTCCTTTTTCACACGCTATGGAGCACAGTATTGTTGAAAATATCTCGCATGAACATATTTCCCTACTGTTTATGGAAAGGCTCAACAAGGAGTTTGACGGTAAGTTGACCCTGGCCATCGAGATTTTCAAGAATGAATATCCCCGAAAGTTTTTCCATCAATTGGTCTCAGGTCAATTGGACATGGATCGATTGGACTACCTAAAAAGAGATAGCTTTTACACTGGCGTTCCGGAAGGAACTGTCAATGCCAAGCGATTGATTGCTATGCTCCACGTCAAGAACGATGGGTTGGTGGTGGAAGAAAAGGGTATTTACTCGGTTGAAAATTTTATTGTAGCTCGCAGGCTGATGTATTGGCAGGTGTATCTTCACAAAACGGGAATCGGGGCAGAGCAGTTGCTGGTAAGGGTCTTGAAGCGGGCGAGGGATCTTGCAGCCCTGGGAGAAAAACTCCCTTCCAGCAGGGCGTTGGGCTTCTTTTTAAAAAGCCGTATTGACTTGGACCATTTTTCCCCCGAGGTGTTGGATATCTTCTCAAAATTGGATGATAATGACATTGTATCGGCAATGAAAGAATGGCAGGAAAGCGAAGATTTTGTACTTAAGAACCTCTGTGAAATGTTGCTCAACAGAGATTTCCTTAAAGTAAAAGTACGTTCTAAACCTTTTCCCTTAAAGAGGATTGAAGAAAAAAGACAGGAATTATGTAGGGTTTATAAGATTTCTGAGGCTGAGGCATCCTTTTTTGTATTTACCGGCAAAATGGAAAACCAAGCTTATAGCATGGAAAAAGACACTATCAATCTGCTTCGTAAAAACGGTAAGATTGTAGATGTGGCCAAGGCCAGTGATCAGCTCAACTTGGAAGCACTCTCAAAATCGGTAGTGAAATACTATATGTGTTATCCAAAAAACAAGAGTTAGCGAAGAGGTACTAATACGTTTTTTTCTATTTTTGCAGCAATGAAAACCAAAAAGGAATATTCAATTGATTACAAGAGCAGTATCTTGCGGCACTCTTTTTTGGGTACGTACAACCATAAATAATGCCTAACAAAAAATGAAGTTTACAGCAGCGCAAATAGCAGGGATACTGAACGGTACCGTAGAAGGTGATAAGGATGTGCGAGTGCATAAACTTTCGAAGATTGAGGAGGGCAGTGAGGGCAGCCTCACTTTTTTGGCCAATCCAAAGTATACCCACTTCATATATTCCACCAAAGCCTCCGTAACTATTGTAAATGAGGATTTTACTGCAGAACACTCCCTGGAGACCACTTTGATCCGTGTAGATAATGCCTATAAGGCCTTTTCACAATTGTTGGAGTATTACAACCAAGTAAAAATGAATAAGACGGGTATTGAAAGTCCTGTTTTTATAGCCGATACGGCCAAATATGGAGAAAACTTGTATCTTGGTGCTTTTTCGTACATAGGAGAGAACGTAAGGATTGGCGATAACGTTAAGATCTATCCAAGCGTTTACTTAGGAGATAACGTAACCATAGGAAACAACACGATATTGTTTACGGGGGCCAAACTTTATTCCGAAACGGCAGTAGGTGAATCTTGTGTAATCCACAGCGGTGTGGTTATCGGTGCAGATGGATTTGGTTTTACCCCCAATGAAAAAGGAGAGTATAACAAGGTGCCACAAACAGGAAATGTGGTTATTGAAGATAATGTGGATATAGGTGCAGGGACAACCATTGACCGAGCTACTTTAGGTTCCACCACCATTAAACGAGGGGTTAAGCTCGACAATCAAATTCAGATTGCGCATAATGTTACCATTGGCGAAAATACGGTTATAGCCGCCCAAACAGGCGTGGCCGGCTCTACAAAAATTGGAAAAAACTGTATGATCGGTGGCCAAGTAGGAATTGCAGGTCATATTGTGATAGGCAACAATGTAAAAATACAAGCCCAAAGTGGCATTGGCCGCAATGTTAAGGACAATGAGACGTTACAAGGAACTCCGTCGTTTAACTATGGCGATTTTAATAAGAGTTATGTACATTTTAAAAATCTTCCCAAGATAATGGAAAGGCTTAATATTGTTGAAAAAAAACTTGACAATGAGTGAAAGTGTGGTAAAACAGCGCACCATAGGTAAAGAGGTTTCTCTTACTGGAGTAGGGTTGCACACGGGAAATGAGGTGACCATAACCTTTAAGCCCGCCCCCGAAAACAATGGATACAGTTTTGTAAGGACTGATCTGGAACACAAGCCCGTAATTGAGGCCGATGCCAATTTTGTGGTCAACACCCAACGAGGAACCAATCTCGAGAAGAACGGGGTGAAAATCCAGACATCTGAGCATGTGTTGGCAGCCTTGGTCGGCATGGATGTCGACAATTGTATTATTGAGCTCAACTCTTCAGAACCGCCGATTATGGACGGGTCTGCAAAGTTTTTTGTAGAGGCCATCGAAAAGGCAGGTATCGTTGAGCAGCAAGCTCCGCGGAAAGAATACGTGGTAAAGGAAGTCATCTCCTATTGTGAAGAAGAAACAGGAAGTGAAATAATTGTCATGCCCTCTGATGAGTACCAGATTACAGCTATGGTGGATTTTGGCACCAAGGTGTTGGGTACCCAGAACGCTTATCTCCAACGGATCTCCGATTTTAAGAAAGATATCGCCAATGCCAGGACATTCAGTTTTCTCCACGAAATTGAAATGCTTCTAGAAAAGGGTTTGATCAAGGGGGGTGACCTGAACAATGCCATAGTCTACGTAGACAAGGAGCTTTCGCCAGATACCATGGAAAAATTGCGCACGGCTTTTGGAAAAGACACCATCTCGGTAAAGCCCAACGGAATTTTAGACAACCTTACCCTACATTATCCCAATGAGGCAGCCAGACATAAACTTCTGGACGTTATGGGCGATCTCGCCTTGGTCGGCACTCGAATCCGTGGAAAAGTAATTGCCAATAAGCCAGGCCACCATGTAAACACCCAATTTGCAAAAAAACTATCCCGGATAATTCGAATGGAAAGCAGAAACAATATTCCGAGATATGACATCAATGAACCTCCCATCAAGGATATAAATGAAATAATGTCCATGCTTCCTCACCGACCCCCATTTTTGTTGGTGGACAAAATCATGGAACTTTCTGACACCCACGTGGTCGGGCTAAAAAACGTGACCATGAATGAACCGTTTTTTGTGGGTCACTTTCCTGGTGCACCCGTGATGCCTGGGGTTCTAATTGTAGAAGCTATGGCCCAAACCGGTGGGATTTTAGCTCTTAGCACAGTTCCCGATCCTGAAAATTATCTCACTTATTTCATGAAGATAAATAATGTGAAATTTAAACAGCAGGTTAATCCGGGGGATACCTTGATCTTTAAACTGGAACTCATGTCGCCCATCCGGCGTGGAATAGTACATATGAGCGGAAATGCCTATGCCAACAATAAATTGGTGACCGAGGCCGAGTTGATGGCGCAAATGGTGAAAACAAAAAATGTATAAAGCAGAGTGCCAAATCAATATAATTTTATAAGCCTGAGTTTCAACATACGAAACCTTAAATACGCGAAATGAATCAACCTCTAGCATACGTCCATCCGGGCGCCAAAATAGCCAAGAATGTAGTGATCGAGCCCTTTACCACAATCCACAACAACGTGGTAATTGGAGAGGGAACTTGGATTGGAAGCAATGTAACCATTATGGAGGGAGCGCGGATTGGCAAAAACTGCAATATTTTTCCCGGTGCCGTTATCTCAGCAATTCCACAAGATCTCAAGTTTAGGGACGAAGAAACTACCGTAGAGATAGGCGATGGAACGACCATTCGAGAATTTGTAACTATAAATCGGGGTACTATTGACCGTGGGAAAACAGTAGTGGGCAAAAATTGTTGGATAATGGCCTATTGCCATATAGCTCATGACTGTATCGTGGGCGACAATTGTATCTTCAGTAATAACAGCACATTGGCCGGACATATTACTGTAGGTGACTACGTGGTACTCGCGGGAATGACCGCCGTTCACCAGTTCTGTATGATTGGAAACCATGCCTTTGTTACGGGCGGTTCCCTGGTTAGAAAAGATGTGCCCCCTTTTGTGAAAGCTGCCCGGGAACCTTTGAGCTATGTAGGAATCAATTCTATCGGTCTGCGAAGAAGAGGATTTGCACCGCAGAAGATCACAGAAATCCAAAATATTTACCGAATCCTATATCAGAAAAATTACAACACAACCCAAGCCACCGAAATTATCGAGGCTGAAATGGAGGCTACGCCAGAACGCGATGAAATCCTCCAGTTTATAAAAAATTCAAAGCGAGGGATCATGAAGGGATATTTCAACTCCAACTAAATTTTCCTGTTGAAATTGAAATCAAGCTTAAAAGCCCACACATATCTTGCTATCTAACATCTAATACCTATTAACTAAAATGGCTACATCATCAGACATCCGAAAAGGACTTTGCATCCGGTACAACAATGATATATATAAAATAGTGGAATTCCTTCACGTAAAACCCGGTAAGGGTCCCGCTTTTGTCCGAACCAAACTTAAAAGTGTTACTACGGGAAAAGTTATAGACAATACCTTTACTGCCGGCCACAAAATTGACGACGTACGTGTGGAGACACATAAATATCAATTTTTATACAATGAAGGGGAGATGTATCATTTTATGAATACAGACGATTATACTCAAATTAGTTTGATGAGGAGTATTTTGGATACTCCTGAATTGATGAAAGAAGGAGAGATTGTATCGGTTTTGATCAACACCGAAGACGGTTCGCCCTTATCAGTGGAAATGCCTGCACACGTTATTTTGGAAGTTACTTCTACCGAACCGGGCGTAAAAGGGAATACCGCCACAAATGCCACAAAGCCGGCAATTGTCGAGACAGGAGCTGAAATTAACGTTCCATTGTTTGTTAATGAGGGCGACAAAATTCGAATTGATACCGAAAAAGGACAGTATCAGGAGAGAATGAAGGAATAGTATAGAAACCCAATGCAATAAGAAGAAAAATTTAATATTTAGCAAATGAAATTCCCAACTCCCCAATCTCTGGAAAATATAGCCCGCTTAATCGGCGCCGATTTTGTGGGAGAACCTAATTTTCCCGTTTTTGGATTGAATGAAATCCACGTGGTACAACCGGGAGATATTGTATTTGTAGACCATCCAAAATATTACGACAAGGCATTGTCATCATCCGCCACGGTCATTCTCATCAACAGGAAAGTATCCTGTCCTGTGGGGAAGGCTTTGTTGATATCGGAAGACCCCTTTCGGGATTTTAATAAGCTGATCCATTATTTTAAACCCTTTAAAGGTGCGAATAAGCCGATATCCGATTCTGCCCAAATAGGAGAGGGAACCATTATTCAACCAAATGTCTTCTTGGGCAACAACGTAAAGATAGGACGGAATTGTTTAATTTATTCCAATGTATGTCTTTACGATGGTACATGGATAGGCGACAATGTTATTATCCACGCAGGTACTGTGGTGGGAAGCGATGCCTACTATTATAAAAACAGACCAGAAAATTTTGACAGACTCTTGAGTGGAGGCAATGTTGTAATTGAGAATAATGTAGACATCGGGGCCTTGTGTTCCATTGATAAAGGAGTCACTTCCTCTACTACCATTGGAGAGGGGACCAAGCTGGACAATCAAGTGCATGTAGGCCACGACACCGTAATTGGAAAACGCTGTTTAATTGCCTCACAAGTGGGGATTGCGGGCTGTGTCCTCATTGAGGATTTTGTTACCATTTGGGGCCAAGTTGGAATAACAAGCGGCATTACCATTGGCGAAAAAGCAGTGATTTCCGCCCAGAGCGGAGTGAGCAAATCCTTGCCTGGCAACAAGGCATATTTTGGAACTCCCGCCGATGAATTCAGAAAGAAATATAAGGAACTGGCTTCCATAAAGCTAATTCCAGACATCATAGAAAAATTGGATAAATTACCATGAATAAAGCAAAAGAGATTGTTAGGGATTTTTATCGGTCCAATATTTTAAAGGACGATACAGTTTTGGAACGCTTCTTCCATCCCGAATTAGAGTTGATATGGAACAGCGCAAACGGGCTTTCAATCATGAATTATGATGACGTCGTCAGATTTTTTGGTGAAGTTCGAAGATCTTATCAAGACTTGCGACTGGAAGTCAGCCATTTGTTAGCCGACGACACCCATGTGACCATTCGATATAAATACTATGTAAGGACAATGGAGAACCCCGATGAGGAATTGGGTATTTCGCATTTTATCGCTATTTGGGAAGTCAAGGATGGCAAAATTATTCGTGGCTACCAAATAAGTCAACCCGTAACCGATAAGGATGATACCACTGAAAGCTATCACCGAGTAAAGGTTTGATATAGCTTTAATAGCTTTGTCAAAAGCCATATCTTTGCATTTTCCGGAACCCGGAAGTAAAAATTAGACGTTAGAATAGTAACTAAAGATAATTAACAGAAAATATTTAATAATGAGCGTTTTAGTAAATAAAGATTCAAAAATAATAGTGCAGGGCTTCACTGGCAGTGAGGGCACTTTTCACTCAGAACAGATGATTGAGTATGGCACGAACGTAGTTGGTGGAGTAACTCCAGGAAAAGGGGGCCAAAAGCATCTGGACCGGCCAGTCTTTAATACGGTGGAAGAGGCCGTAAAGGAAACAGGGGCCGATACTTCTATTATTTTTGTTCCTCCGGCTTTCGCTGCAGACGCCATTATGGAATCAGCGGATGCTGGTATTAAGGTAATCATCACCATAACTGAGGGAATCCCGGTAAAGGACATGATCACTGTGGCCAACTACATAAAAGATCGGGACTGTCGTCTTATTGGACCCAATTGCCCTGGGGTTATTACTCCGGGAGAGGCAAAAGTGGGCATAATGCCAGGCTTTGTTTTTAAGAAAGGAAAGGTAGGCGTGGTCTCTAAATCCGGAACCCTTACCTACGAGGCAGCAGACCAAGTGGTAAAACAGGGGCTGGGGATTACTACCGCAATCGGAATCGGAGGCGATCCAATAATAGGGACTACCACCAAAGAGGCTCTGGAAATGCTGATTAATGACCCTGATAGCGAGGCGGTGGTTATGATTGGCGAGATTGGAGGACAGCTTGAAATAGACGCCGCTAAGTGGTACAAAGACAGCGGAATAAAGAAACCAATTATCGGTTTTATAGCCGGAGAAACTGCTCCAGCAGGCCGTACGATGGGGCATGCAGGCGCGATTGTGGGAGGCAGTGACGACACCGCCCAAGCAAAGAAAAAGGTTATGCGTGAATGTGGGATCCACGTGGTGGAAAGCCCTGCCGAAATTGGGAAGAAGGTGGCTGAGATATTGGGATAAATCTTATCTTTAGAACTTAAATTTTAAAATAAACAGATTTTGAAACTATCTTTGGAAACTCTGCGACAAATAAAACTTGAATATCAGCGGGAATACGGTGATACTTTAAAGAGATTGCAGGAATTGAGAAACGTTCTGGATCAATTAGAAAACGTTTCCTTGCCTGAAAACTTCCTGGATTCAGGAGAATTACTGACAGATAATAAGGGTTCCAAAATCAAAAAAGAATCTAAAAAAACCTCTGCTGTCAATAAAACAAAAGAGAAAAGAGGGCGAAAATCTGTTTGGGGAAAATTTATCGTTAACCGCTTGCGGAGCGTGCACCGGCCACTCACCTTGGATGAATTGACCGACCACGCCATTGTCACGATGAAGCTTGATCCGTCACGTTTTGAAAAGACCCGTCAGTCAGTGGTCAGTGCAGTATTTGCACTTCGGAAAAAGGATAAAGTTGTTACCATTCCAATCAAGGGAAGCCGTGAAAAAATGGTTGGGCTTTACAACTGGGTGGACGACAGAGGGAAACTTATAGATGAATTCAAGCAATCATAGCTTTATGCCAAGAGTAAACCTTAAAAGTCCTGTGAATTCACGGGACTTTTTTTATGGAGAAGCCGTAACCTTTTGCTATATTTGAATCCCCTGCATAAAGCACCTCCAAAAGGATAAGGCGCCAGGGTTTCCCTAAAAGATTTCTAAAATATTTTAGGGACGAAAGACCAATCAAAAACTTACTTCGAATATGAAATTACTGGAAGGAAAAACAGCAATCATTACAGGCGGCAGCCGTGGAATCGGAAAAGGTATTGTAGAAAAATTTGCCGAACATGGCGCGAACGTGGCCTTTACATACAGCTCTTCGGCCGAAGCCTCTAATATATTGGCCGATGAATTATCCAAAATGGGCGTAAAGGCAAAAGCGTATAAAAGTGACGCCGCCTCTTTTGAACAATCCCAAAAACTGATTGATGAAGTGCTTAAAGATTTCGGCAGTATTGACATTCTGGTGAACAATGCGGGAATCACCAAAGATAACCTCCTAATGCGTATCTCTGAGGAAGATTTTGACCGGGTGATTGAAGTCAATCTCAAATCGGTATTTAATATGACCAAGGCAGTTCAACGCACTATGCTAAAACAGCGCAAAGGGTCCATAATAAATATGAGTTCCGTCGTGGGCGTGAAAGGAAATGCAGGGCAGTCGAATTATGCCGCGTCCAAGGCTGGAATTTTGGGCTTTACCAAATCCATAGCATTGGAATTGGGCTCTCGCAATATTCGATGTAACGCCGTTGCCCCCGGTTTTGTTGAAACGGAAATGACTGGTAAACTTGACGATGCCACCGTTCAGGGCTGGCGCGATGCCATTCCTTTAAAAAGGGGAGGTACTCCAGAGGATGTTGCGAATGTCTGTGTTTTTCTGGCCAGTGATCTTTCAGCCTATGTCACCGGACAAGTTTTAAATGTGGATGGCGGAATGCTTACTTAAAAACGTGATCGATGTTCAGCGATCAGTGGACTAAAATTTTAAATGACATAAACCTTTTAAGCTTCTGGACTCTTAAACTGATTGACTCAAACCTACAACCTAAAACTTTTAACCTGAAACCCCTTTAGTGACCACAGAAACCATACTCTATATAATTCTCGCCGGAGTAATATCCATTGCTCTGGCGGTTTTTATGTATGGCCATAAGTCTAAACAACCAGGCGCACTTCGATGGGCTTTTGGAATACTTCGCTTTATTGCCCTCTTCTCCATACTATTACTGATCATCAACCCAAAATTTGAAAGCGAAACCTATTCCATAGAAAAACCAAAACTTCCAGTGTTGCTCGATAATTCTGCCTCAGTAGAGGTTCTGGACCAAACTGGCAATGTAAGGGAACTCGTGGAAGATTTAAAGGGGAATAGAAAACTCAACGATAAATTTGATATTTCCTACTTCACCTTTGGAAGTGAGTTTAAGGAGAAGGATTCCCTTTCCTTTTCTGAAAAAAACACAAATATTTCACAGGCACTTTCCTCAATTGATGAAATTTTTAAAAAACAAAGTGCGCCTACCCTCCTTGTTACCGACGGCAATCAGACTTTGGGCAATGACTACGAATTTTTCCCTGCCTCTTTTAGCAATCCCATCTATCCGGTAATTCTCGGCGATTCCATAAAATATACCGATTTAAAAATAGAGCAGCTAAACACCAATCGGTATGCATTTTTGAAAAACCAATTTCCCGTAGAGGTCATTATAACCTATAATGGATCTATTCCAGCCAACTCAGAATTCGTGGTAAGACATGGCAAATCGGTGGTTTACCAAGCTAAACTTTCGTTTACTGCCGATGAAACCTCAAAAACCCTAAATTTTAATCTCTCCGCAAATCAGGTAGGACTTCAAAAATATACTGCGGAAGTACTTCCGTTGGAAAACGAAAAAAACAAAACCAATAATACCAAGCAGTTTGCAGTGGAAGTAATAGATCAAGCGACAAATATCTTGATTGTAAGCAAGCTGGTGCATCCTGATTTAGGAGCATTGAGGAAATCCATCACAAGCAACGAACGGCGAACTGTCATCATCAAAGAGCCCTTGGAAGCTGTCAATTTGCTCAACGATTATCAATTGATAATTCTTTATCAACCCGATAGAAACTTTGCTTCTATTTTTCCAGAGATTAAAAAACTGAAAAAGAATACCTGGATTATTTCCGGACTTGAAACCGATTGGAGGTTTTTAAATGCCGTACAGGATAATTTCAGCAAAGACACCTCCCGGCAAAGTGAGGATGTGGAGGCCGCCCTAAATTCAAGCTACGGCAGCTTTGCGGTGGAAGACATAGGTTTTGATACGTTCCCGCCGTTACACACCGAATTCGGTGAGTTGACCCTTCATATAGCTCACGAAATTATGCTGGAGCAGACTATTAATGGTATTGCCACGGCCAATCCGATGTTGGCAACCATGGAGGTCAATGGAAAACGCGACGCAATATGGGACGGAGAAGGATTTTGGCGATGGCGTGCCCGTAACTTCCTCAACACTGAAAGCTTTCAAGGCTTCGATGATTTTATCGGAAACCTGGTCCAATACCTTGCTTCGAATAAGCGACGGACCCGATTGGAAGTGGCTTCGGAAACCTTTTATTACAATAATAATCCCATTAAGATATCCGCCCAGTATTTTGATAAAAACTATGTATTTGACAACCGTGCGTCTCTGGACATCACAGTGAAGAACGAAGAAACAAATGAAGAAACGGTATTCCCTCTGCTTTTGCGAAACAATTATTATGAAGTAGATCTAAACAGCCTTCCTGCTGGGGAATATACTTATGAGGTCTCAGTAACCGATGAAGCGGTCTCCAGTAGTGGAAGTTTTACAATTTTGAACTTTGATGTTGAACAGCAGTTTTTAAATGCCGATATCGCCAAACTTACCCGTGTGGCAGAAATCAGCAATGGGAGGGAATATTTTATTACCCAGAAAGAGTCTTTGATCAATGATCTATTGCAGAACGAGGACTTCCGAAATGTGCAAAAAGCAGAGCGAAAAACCACGCCCCTGATAGATTGGAAATATCTGCTTGCTATTATTGTTCTGGCTTTATCCGCCGAATGGTTTATCAGAAAATATAACGGTCTAATTTAACAATTAGGACAAATTGAAAATGTTTAGAAGCGCAGCCCAGAGAGTTGTTGGGCAGTATATTCCTGAACAACTCTATTCCAACAAGCGCAATGCCATTTAAGATGAAATTTATGAGGAAACCGAAAAGATGTATGGTTAACAGTACATGCAATGGAACGAAGTTGTAGTTCGCGATATGACACTTCCGCCAATTAAAAAAGATGCAATCGAGCGTAAACTTCGCCAATAATAGGAATCGTTGGAATATGAACTCCCACTTGAACATAACCAACTCCATAGCCCTTTTGGGAACGGTTTTTTATTGAGGAGCTGTGGGTGCTAACGTATCGTCAACCTATATACCCGTTTTAAGGCCGTGTCATTTATGGCGGGGTTGCTGCACGGTGTGCACTTATGCGGTCGTGTTAGGATTTCTGAAAAGATTTTATAATTACCAGTCCGCAGACCACGGATACTGCTGATAAACCCATGGCCAAGATATTGTTGCCATAAATAAAGTTTCCAATGGCAAATAAGGAACAATAAACGCCTACAACACCAGCGAAAAATCCAAGGATTTTCATCCCAAATCCTTTAAACTTTGATTCGTCTCCGAAAATTAAGCTGTTAAAGCTGTGAAGTTTTTCTGCACTCGACGGTCTTGTAAATAGTGTAACGGCAACCCATCCAATAGTTGTTATCACGACTCCGATTACCAATTGCCAATATCCCGCGATATCAAGAAAAGGGGTTTCCATTTTATTATTGACAAAAAAGAAGGTGGCGACGGTAAATGAAATTGCCATAGCAGCAATCTCGCTATAAGGATTGATTCTACTCCAGAACCACCGCAGGATGAAAAGCAGGCCAGTGCCAGCTCCAATAGAGAGCAACAAGTTAAATCCTTCCCGCGCCTCATCTAAAACCAAGGCCAATAAACCGGCAAAAACCATCATTACAATTGTAGAAATCCTTCCAACAGCCACCTGTTCCTTGCCCGTTGCATCTTTCCGAAGGAAGCGGACATAAAAATCGTTTACTACGTAAGAACTTCCCCAGTTCAAGTGTGTTGAGATGGTACTCATAAAGGCAGCGATAAGCGATGTAATGACTATTCCCAACAATCCGGCAGGCAGAAAGGTGAGCATTGCAGGGTATGACAAATCGTGTTTTACAAAGGAAGGATCCAAGTCTGGAAACGCAACGTGGAGGCTTTCGAGGTTGGGATAAATTACGATGGAAGCCAACCCGATGACAATCCATGGCCACGGCCGAAGCGCATAATGGGCAAAGTTAAAAAACAAGGTGGCCCAAGTGGCGTGTTTTTCATTTTTGGCCGCCAGCATTCTCTGTGCAATATAACCACCGCCACCAGGTTCCGCTCCTGGATACCAAACGCTCCACCATTGCACCGCCAAGGGGATGATGAGTAAAGGGATTAATAATTCAGGCTTTGAAAAATCGGGTAACATTGCTGTTTTTGCCGCTACGGCTGGAGTGGAAAGAAGTTTTTCTATTCCCCCTATCTCCGGCATGTTTACAATATAGATTGTTGCCCAAATACTACCCACCATGGCGATAATGAATTGAACAAAATCCGTTAACAGAACTCCTTTTAATCCTCCCAATGCGGAATATATAACCACCACTGGAGAGGCTATCAACAAAACCTGAACAGCTGATAATCCAAACATTACGTGGCCAATCTTAATCGCTGCCAGGCAAACATTGGCCATAATGGCAATATTAAAAAACACCCCCAAGTAGATAGCTCGAAATCCTCTTAAAAAGGCCGCGCTTCTCCCGCTGTACCTCAGCTCATAGAATTCCAAATCGGTGGTGATACCACTGCGTCGCCATAATTTGGCATAAAAAAATACGGTGAGCATTCCTGTAAGTAGAAAGCTCCACCATATCCAGTTCCCAGAAACTCCTTCTTCGCGTATTAATCCCGAAACGAAATTGGGCGTATCTGCTGCAAATGTTGTGGCAACCATACTTACTCCCAGCAACCACCACGGCATATTCCTATTGGAAAGGAAGAAGGATTTTGAATCTTTCCCCGATTTTTTTGCCACCACCAAACCGATAATGATGAATACGATAAAGAAGGAAATGATTAAAATCCAATCGAGTGTGGTTATTTGCATGAGACGTTCGGTTTTTGCGTTCCTTTTTGTGCGCCGCGGCTAAAATACTTATTCTGGTGTAATATATAAATATCTCTTTCTTCCAATATTCACATATTTCTGAACAATCCAGGAATTGTTCCCAGGGTAAATTTTAAAATCCATGAAATTCCTTAGCGGTTTTTCCTACCTTTAAAAATTAAATCCAACCTATGGCCCCCACAAGACGAAAACGGAAGCAAAAGGCAACTAAAATCCAACCCCGGCGGGCTAAAAACCTCACTCCGGGAACCGTTGCATATACGGGTAAAAAATTCACAACGAAAACGGAGCTCGATATCATTGACTATTCCAAGAAACAGTATGATCGATATAAGACCAACTCAGTAGAGGATGCCTTTAAATACGAGGACGCTTCGCATATTACCTGGATAAATGTAAATGGACTAAGCGATACCGATGCCATTATTGCGCTTGGAAACCACTTTGATTTGCACCCGCTAATTCAGGAGGATATTGTAACCACCCATCAACGTCCAAAATTGGACGAATATGAGGAATATCTATTTTTGGTCTTTAAAATGCTTCATTACACCCGTAAGGAAAAGCTTACAACAGAACATATTAGTTTGGTGATGGGCAAAGATTATGTTCTTACCTTTCAAGAGGCCGAAGGCGATATTTTCGATGATCTGCGTGAGCGATTGGAACAGGGAAGAGGCAGGATACGCGGCGCGGGCGCGGATTATCTGATGTTTGCGATCCTCGATGGGGTGGTAGACAACTATTTTTCCGTTATCGAATTTTTGAGCAATAAGGTGGAAGTTCTCGAGGATAAACTTTTTGATGAGGAGGACGACCAAAACATTACAGTGGAAATACAAGAACTCAAAAAGGAAATCCTAAAGATAAGAAGAGCTGTAATGCCCTTGAGGGAGGTGATAAACCGACTGGAAAAAATTGATAACCCCCTAATTGAGGAGCGGACGAATAAATATATTCGCGATTTATATGACCACATTATTCAGGTGAATGAAAGCGTGGAAATATATCGAGAGATGATCTGGAGTTTGATGGACATGTATATGACTACCCTGAGCAACAAAATGAACGAAGTGATGAAAGTGCTTACCATCATGGCCTCTATATTTATCCCCCTTACTTTTATAGCGGGTATCTACGGGATGAATTTTGACAATATGCCCGAGCTTCATTTCAAGTATGGTTATTTTTATTCGTTGGGGTTTATGGTTTTGGTGACCTTAGTAATGATTTGGTATTTTAAAAGAAAAAAATGGTTTTAATTCCGTAAAAAATAATTGTAATGACTGATAAAATCCCCAAAAGCATATTCCAATTTCTTATAAACTTAAAAGAAAACAACAATCGGGAGTGGATGCAGGAGAATAAAAAGGAATATCTCGACAATGAGAAAATATTAAAATCTTTCTATTCCCAGGTGGAAAGTGGACTGAACAAGGAGGATAAGATAGCAAAGACAAAGATATTCAGAATCAATAGAGACCTGCGTTTCAGTAAGGACAAAACTCCGTATAATGTACATCGAAGTGCGAGTTTCACCAGAGCAGGAGCACAGCGTCGCGGGGGATATTATTTGCGGTTGCAACCAGGGAACTCTTTGGTTGCGGGAGGCTTTTTTGATCCCAACCCCGATGATCTACTGCGGATTAGGAAGGAATTTCAGATGGATGCTGAGGAAATACAAAAAATTCTTTCCAATCCCGCATTTAAAAGAGCCTTTGGCTATTTTGATACCGATTCGGCTGTAAAAACCGCACCCAAAGGATTTGACAAAACGGAAGAAAATATCGAGCTCATTCGGCTTAAGAAGTTTGTGGTAAGACATCACTTTACCGATGAGGAAGTTTTTGCAGAAGACTTCCTTGAAAAGGTTTTGACCCACTTTAAACTGCTACGTCCATTTTTTGATTATATGAGTATGGTCCTGACCACCGATTTGAATGGGGTTTCTCTTTTGGAGGACAGGGGTTAGGCAAAGTCGTATTCCAAAAGCTGGATATTGCTTTTGAGTCTTTCCTTTACAATGTCCATCATACGTTTGTTAAGGGCTGAAGAGTTTTGAATATACCGTTGAAATTCATCCAGAGTAAACTGGCCTATAACAATTCCCTTCAATGAATTGCGAAACTTCATGTCCTTGTGGATGGCATTTTCAATATAATCCAAACGTTTCTCTACAGGGAGATCAAAAAAAACATTTTTGTGCTTGTTCACATAATTGCGGAAAGCTGCCAATAATAGGTCATTTTGAAGTTTTACAACGGGCCTCAAAGTTTGGTTTTGAAAACGCTCGTCGTCACACATGTTCTGGTTTACTTTTGCTGAGGGAATTTCGGGTCGTATTTCAAGGAGAATCCTGTCTCGTGTTTCCATGATAAGGTTTTTGTTAAAGTTAAAGATTATAAAACATCCTTTGGGAGCTAAGCCAATAAGTTATAAACCTCTTTTCAACATCAAAAGTTGTTCCTACCTTTGAAAGAGCCCTGAATTTTAAAAATTAAACCTTGAAAATTCCTTCAGATTGGAAAAGATTCCATTAAAACCATATTATGAAAATAGTATCTGCAGAACAACTATATAAAGCTGATAAAGCCACCATAGAGAAAGAAAATATAAGCAGTGCCGAACTAATGGAGCGCGCGGGAACCCAAATATTTAACTGGTTACACCATCGCTTGCAGGGATCTCCATTTCCCATTCGTATCTTCTGTGGTATCGGCAACAACGGGGGGGATGGTCTTGTGGTGGGCAGACTGCTTCTTGAACACGGTTATAACGTAATTGTATATGTGGTAAACTTCAGCGACAAACGCTCCAGAAATTTCTTGATCAATTATGATCGCATTAAAAAGACTAGCAAGGAATGGCCGATTTTAATGAAGAGCGAAAGTGATTTTCCCGAGCTTGATGAAGAAGATATTCTTATTGATGCCCTTTTTGGAATAGGCCTCAATCGAAGTCCGGATGGATGGGTAAAAAAATTGATTCAATTCCTCAATGAAAGCCCGGCATTTAAATTGGCTATTGATATTCCAAGTGGGCTTTTTGCCAATGCTCCTGTTACCGATAAGGAAGCGATTTTAAAGGCCCACTATACATTGACATTCCAAGTTCCCAAACTATCTTTCTTTCTTCCGGAAACCTCCCATTATGTGTCCGATTTTGAAGTACTGGACATCGGCTTGGATTCTGAGTTTCTACAAACGGTGGAACCCTTGGCACAGTTGATTTCAAAACATGAAGCACAACCAATATACATCCCACGAGAGAAATTTGGTCACAAAGGCACTTATGGGCACGCGCTTATCGTGGGAGGAAGCTATGGTAAAATTGGTGCGGCCATTCTTGCAAGCTCAGCGGCATTTAGAATAGGTGCAGGCATGGTTACCACTTTTGTTCCAAAATGCGGATACAATATAATGCAGACCGCCCTTCCGGAAGCTATGGTGGTTACGGATAAAAAGGAAGAGATCATAACAGATATCTCGGTAGATTTTGAACCCACAGCCATAGGAATTGGAATGGGGATTGGAAAGGATAAGGAAACGGTGTCAGCGTTAATGAAGTTATTTAAACACGCAAAAGCGCCGATGGTGATCGATGCGGATGCACTTAATAATCTTTCCGAAAACAAGGATTTGATGAAAATTCTTCCGAAGAACGCTATCCTAACTCCGCATCCAGGGGAATTAAAACGACTTATCGGCGAGTGGAAAAACGATTATGACAAATTTGATAAGGTAAAGAAATTTTCAAAAAAACACCGTGTAATTATGATAGTTAAGGGTGCTTACACCACCACAGTCAATGGTGATGAAATGTATATCAATACATCGGGAAATCCAGGCATGGGGACGGCGGGGAGCGGCGATACCTTAAGCGGCGTACTTACGGGGCTGTTATGCCAGGGATACGATCCGCTGGTGGCATCGATATTTGGTGTGTATCTGCACGGGCGCGCCGGGGATATTGCTTCAGGTCAAATGGGCTACGAAGCGTTAATAGCCGGAGATATCATTGACAATCTATCTGAAGCTTATATTGACCTATTTACTCCAGATATTCCAGATACTCCAGAAACACCTGAGAAACCGGAAGAAGAGGATAGAGAATAAAAAACCACGAAAGAGTGAATTTCTAAGAATTATCCAAGCTTTCGTGGCCTTGATTTTAGTTATAACTTAAGTCTATTACACCATATCCTCAGGCTTCACCCATTTGTCAAAGTCTTCAGCAGAAACATATCCCAAATTTACAGCTTCCTCTTTTAGAGTTGTTCCGTTTTTATGGGCTGTATTGGCTATTTCGGCAGCCTTATAGTATCCTATTTTTGTATTTAATGCGGTCACCAACATCAAGCTGTTGTCCAGTTGTCTCTTTATCACCTGGTAATTCGGTTCAATCCCTTGGGCACAATGGATGTCAAAAGATACACAAGCATCCCCCAATAATTGTGCGGATTCTAAAAAGTTTGCAGCCATAACAGGTTTAAATACGTTTAATTCAAACTGTCCTTGCATTCCTCCTACCGCAATGGCCATATCATTTCCTATCACTTGGGCACAAACCATGGTCAATGCCTCACATTGTGTGGGGTTCACTTTCCCAGGCATGATGGAAGACCCAGGCTCATTGGCCGGAAGGCTGATTTCGCCAATACCACTTCGGGGTCCACTTCCCAGCATTCGGATATCATTGGCAATTTTATTTAGTGAAACGGCCAGTTGTTTCAGGGCGCCATGAGATTCTACCAGCGCATCGTGGGCCGCCAAGGCTTCAAATTTATTTTTGGCAGTAACAAATGGGAGTCCGGTAAATTCTGAAATATACGAGGCCACTTTTACGTCGTATCCTTTAGGGGTGTTGAGGCCGGTACCTACGGCAGTACCGCCCAGAGCCAATTCAGCTAAGTGGGGAAGTGTATTTTTTAGCGCCTTGACCCCGTGTTTTAACTGGGCAGCATATCCACTGAATTCTTGACCAAGGGTTAGGGGAGTGGCATCCATAAAATGTGTGCGCCCTATTTTTACCACATCTTTAAAATCTTCCGATTTTTTTTCTAGAGTCTTTTGAAGTTGCTCCACTCCAGGAAGCGTATTTTCTATCAGTTTTTTATAGGCGGCAATGTGCATTCCTGTGGGGAAAGTATCATTGGATGATTGAGACTTGTTCACATCATCGTTGGGCTGAAGTGTTTTATCTCCTTTCCCAATGGTTTTTCCCGCAAGTTGATGGGCGCGATTGGCAATTACTTCGTTTACGTTCATATTGCTCTGGGTGCCACTTCCGGTCTGCCAGATCACTAAAGGAAACTGCTCGTCGTGTTTGCCGTTCAGAATCTCATCACATACCAACGCAATCAAATCCCTTTTTTCTTCAGAAAGAACACCAAGTTCACAATTGGCAAATGCCGCGGCCTTTTTTAAGTAGGCAAATCCGTAAATTATTTCCAATGGCATAGAAGCCTTTGGTCCTATTTTAAAGTTTTCAAACGAGCGTTCAGTCTGTGCGCCCCAAAGTTTGTCGGCAGGTACTTTCACCTCGCCCATGGTGTCTTTTTCTATTCGATACTGCATAGTAAAATTATTTTTGTTAAAAGATTGCGTGTTGTCCATTGTCCGGTAAAATACCTATGGGATAAGCCTAAGAGGTATAGACTTCAATTTTTTTTTAATTGAACCCTCTAAATAGAGCAAAAAATCATACGGCAAAGATAACGAAAACCAAATAGGCATTCAATCTGGGGGGAAGTTTTAATATCTCATTTGGACTCTTTATTTTGCCATTATGGGAAGTAGGTTTTCGCGATTTTATTCCAAGTGTTAATTTGTTGTTTATAATTGGGGGCTTTTTATTGCATATTCACGAAAAAACCTTTTATCTTTGACCCATCATTCTTTTAAACGGCATAGCTATGTTCACTTTCGACCAATTTTTAGGATTTCTCGTAATAATGATTGTACTGACCATCGGATTTTGGTTGATGTTCTTTTTAGTTGGTATTTTGCCTTATTGGATAGGGGGAGCTTGGTACGAGAGCTGGAAAATGAGACGTGAAAGAAAACGCAACAAAGAATAGAAATCATAAGATTTTATCCAATTTTTGTATAAAAGGAAAGAGAGCTTGATATAGCTCTCTTTCCTTTTATATTTCTATGCATATTTTCCTACAAACACTATGTCCTATCCCTCAAATCCCCCTTCTTCCTCCATTCCGCCGCCTCGTTGTGGCCGCTGTCGCTGTTTTGCTTGATTGAATCGGTAAGTAAACGACAGGGTTATCGAGCGGGGTCTCCACTGGAATTCGCTCTCGCTGCTAAACGTATCGGTAGTAGTGGTACTGTTCCTTTTTCTCGAGTTGAGCAGATCGCTAACGTTTAAGGCCAAGGTAGCATTGTTATCGATAATATCCTTGCTCAAGGCCATATCCACAGATACCATCCCATCGGTTTTAGTTTGTGCATTACTGGAGGGACCCCTATAGAATCCGTTGGTTTGCCATTCCAATCTGGCTGGCAATTTCACTTTAGAGCTAAATCGGCCAAAATAACTGTCACTTTCTGCACCGTAATCTACATTGTTATAGAAACCTTCTTTCTTAAACTTATAATAATTGAAGCTGCCATTAAGGGTTAACCATTTTGCGGGATTGTAGAGAATTCCTGCCTCGAAACCAAACCGTTGATTGGTTGATAGGTTGATGGGCAAGGAACGGATCACGTTCACGCCATTCTGGGTTACTTCTCCGGTTTCTTCTTGTATTCTTTCAAAGGCATCGGTTTCATGTTGGTAATAAATGGAAGTGGTAAGCGTAAGCTTTCTCCAGCGTTTTAGGTATCCCAAATCAAATGCACTGGCGTAGGCAGGGTCCAAATCTGGATTGCCCTGAAACACGTTTGCCTCGCTTGAACGAGAGGGGAAGGGGTTTAAAAACCACTGCCATGGGCGGTTGATCCTTCTGTTATACCCTAGAGTTATGTTTTCGTTATCTGCCAATTCATAGGTGAGGTTTACCGTTGGAAATAGACCTGTGTAATTTTTGTCGAAGTTTAAGTCGAAGGGAACCGTATTTGAGAGGTTTTCGGCTGCTACACTTCCTTTCATTACGGTGTTTTCCATGCGAATGCCTAAGAGAAATGAAAAATCCCCAAACTTGTTTCCATATTGTGAATAAACAGCATTCACATTCTGTTCGTAAGTGAAAATATTTGAAATACTATCATTCCGTACGAAGATGCCCGAAGTTCCCACTTCCTGTTCTAGCAGGTAATCTGTGGTGGTTTTGTCAAAATTTCCTCTAAATCCGGCTTCAAATTGGGCGTTTTCTCCTAAGGGAAGTACATAGTCTGCTTGGGCCAAATATTCTTTTTCTCTCTTGTTGTTGAAAATGTTTTCAGAAGGTAGTATTTCAAGCTCCGGAAAGGTTCGTCTATCTTCAATAAAAGAGTGTTCATCATTTTTTCCATGGTCGTATTGAAGGTCGACGGTTAGCTTATGGCCCTCCTCATTAAACCTGTTTTCATAATTGAGCGAAAATTGTAAATTGGAGTTGTCGCGATCCCTATTTTCAATACGTTCATTTTGCTCGGTTAATATCTCGTTCTTAAAGCTCGAAGTGTTGTTGTTGGTCTGGTCACCATTTTCACCAGATCGATAAAACATACTAGCGGTAATGGAAGATTTTTTGGTCAGGAAATATTCCATGCCCAGATTGGTGTTGAATCCTTGACGCTTCCTTTGGTAATCCCTATCCTCGATTATTTGGTCAAATTGCGGGTCCAGGGTGATAGTCTGTCCGTCGTCATCCACGTAAGTTCTCGGAAAATAATTATTGTCAAAATAGGCTGTTCCCGGCGCATTGCGATAGTATACCCCAGTAGTGTTGAATATATTGAATTTGTCGGTCCGTAAATTTATATTTCCAGAGGCACTGCTGTTTAACGGGACGCCCATACTCGTACTTAGCGAACCATTTATTCCCAAGGTTTTTTCCTTTTTTAAAATGATGTTGAGAATCCCAGCAGTTCCTTCGGCATCGTAACGGGCGGAGGGAGACGTGATCACTTCTACGCGCTCGATGGCCTCCGCTGGCAGCTGTCTAAGGGCATCAGTAGATCCAAAACCGGCAATTGCCGACGGTTTTCCATTGATGAGTATTTTTACATTGTCATTGCCGCGCAGCGCTATTACACCGTCCACATCCACGGTAACGGAGGGAACATTGCTCAGTGCATCACTCACGGTGGCACCGCCCGCAGTCAAATCTTTCCCGATATTGTAAATTTTCTTGTCCAAGCGCACCTGAACCTCCGTGGTCTCGGCGCGAATCACCACTTCGTCCAGACTAGCGGAATCAAGTTCTAAGTGAATTGTGGGCAAGGTTGTGTTTTCTTGCAAATTTCTGTTGGGAAGTGTTTTGGTCTTAAAGGAAATGAATTCAAACTTCACCGTATAAAGGCCTACTGGCACTTTTATACTATAGTGACCTTCCGTATCGGTTATCCCGCCGGTTACTATTTTTCCCTGGGAATCGATAAAGGATACCGTGGCGTATTCCATCGGGTAATTAGAACCTTCTTCAAGAATAGTGCCTTTGATGGTTACCTGTTTTTTTTCAGGGTGTTGTGCGAATAAGGAAGTTGAAAAAAAGAGTAAAACGAAGGGGAAAAGTAATCTCATGGATAGTTTTATATACTTACACTCATTATGACTGGCGAAAATACCTTTGGTTTAATACAGGCAATGCCAAATTTCTGTTAAATGTGATAGTTGGAAAAAGACCGCGTGTATAACTGTTTCAAGAACAGGGCGGCAAGGCCCCTATAATATTTCCAGAACTTTTTCAGGCGGCCTGGCAATAACCGCATGAGTGCCTCTGATAGCGATGGGACGCTCTATCAATTTGGGGTATTTTAGCATGGCATCGATAATTTGCCCATCGGAAAGTTGTCTTCCTTTATAGTGCTCAATCCAATCTTTTTCCCGGGTGCGGACCAATTCTATGGGTTGTATGCCCAACAGTTCTATTATTTGTTTTAGTTCTTGTTTGGAAGGTGGATTTTCAAGGTATCTCACAATCTCAATGGTCTCTCCTCTTTCCTCCAGCAAATGTAGTGCTTCTCTGGATTTGCTGCATCGAGGATTGTGGTAAAATATGATCATCTATTATCTATTTATTTTGATTTAAAACTATGGTCAAATCGTAACGTATTGCAGCCCATAACTCCAAAAATTCAATTTAGGATTTTTAATTCTTCAAGTTCCAATGAATAGTCAAACTGCAGATCTTCATGTAAGCTAGCAACCTTCTTTTTTATATAATCCAGTTGTCGGTAGTATAGATTGGAAAGCGCAGTATTGCGAATTATGGAAGGATAGAATGCTTGCAATCTTTGACAGAAATAAAGCAGAAGCTCCACCTCTGTCTCTTTTTTTTGCGAATAGCGGATGAATTTTTTCAAATCCCTCAATATCTTTCGAATGCTTTTTTTTATAAAGTAAAAAGTCTTTGTATTGATGTTCTCAAAATCGATATCTACCTGGGCTTTCACACTTTCCACATAGGCTTCTTCGTCGGCCGATTCAAAGAGGAGATAAGTGAGCAGTTCCTTGTTTTCTTTCTTGAATTTTGAAAGACGAAGGCAAAGCTCCAATAATTCCGAGGACGAGCGATGATTGAGTTCGATCTTTATTTCTTTTAAACTTGCCGCCTTCATTTATTGACTTTGGCGTAAAGATACAGGGGTTTTCAGGAAATCAAAATTCGGAAGGGACTCAATTCCTGTTTTATTGGATAAAAAAACCCGCTGTTGTTTATTAAAATCAAAGCAACAGCGGTTTTCCCATTGATATGCAGTACTACTTACACTACTTATTTTTATTATTTTGAGATTTTACTCTGGGCCATTTTCGCGTGATCGTAATGAGCATCCAAGATTGGCACGGCAGTCTGAAGCAATTCTTTGAGTTCTTTGTTTTGCGCTTGGGGAATCAATAATCCCTTTACAGCATCGATTACTGCTTTGTGATATGCTACCTCATTATCGATATACGCTTTGTCAAATGCCTTTCCTTTCAAAGCCATCAAAGTTTTAGTGGTTTCCTTTGATTGGTCCAAAAGAGATTGGGTTACCGCATTGTCCTGTGGAACAACTCCCAACTTGTTAGCCAGATCTACTGCCATTTTGATGATTGCATTATGGTCGTTGATCATGGTATTTGCAAACTCGCGGACATCGGCATTTTTAGATCGGTCAATGGCTATTTTACCATAGTCTACATCTATTTGATTTGCCGTAACTGCAACCGAGGCAATTTCGGCATCGTTAAGTTTAGGCGTGTCTTGTGCAAATCCGCAAACTGAGATGAGCAATACCATACTAAATACGGCCAAGGTTTTAAAAGTTAAATCTCTTTTCATGATAAATTTGTTTAATAGTTTAATTGAATGTTTCTGTTTTTACATGTTTGATGCAAATAAATGGACCCAGTTACAAAACATCACTTTTTTTTTGTTTCTTTGAAAGATGGTCATATTCGGAGTAATTGGAAATGGAATATTAATATTTAATCTGTGAATGGATTTTTATAGGAGAAATATTCCGATTGGGCTGTATTCATTCTTGGGAATAATCCTTACCACAACTGCTTTTGCACAGGCACAAACCACTTCTCAGGATAGGATGTACAATACTTATGACCAAATGGTAGGATTGGATAACACGGGTCTATTTAACGGAACTGAATTTACCGATCTGTTTTTAAACACAGATGGCTCTTATAGGTATCTTAAAGGCTTTGATTATGCTGAGGGTTCAGTGGTTTACAAAGAGCAATATTATGTGAATGTCCCGTTGAAATATGATTTGCTGGAGGACAATTTACTCGCTCGATCAAATGACAATTTAAGTATTTTCAACATCAGGCTAATTCCTGAATTTGTATCAGAGTTTACCCTCCACGGTCTTCACTTTGTAACGCTTGAAGGGTTTGGGAAGAGCGGATTCTTCGAACAGGCGTTCCAGGGTGATTTTATGAATCTGTATATCAAGCACAAAAAAAAGATGCGCAGCAAAGCCTTGAGATCGGGAGTGCAGTACCGTTTTAAGCGAGAAAACAACTATTTGATAAAATACAAGGAAACGTATTTACAAATAGAAACCGTAAGGGAGATACCCCGGGAACTTCCAACGTTCAAAACCGAAATCAAAAGTTTTTATCATCGTTTTAGATCCCTTTACAAGCAGGACAGAGATGAGTTTATGAAAAAACTTATCAGCTATTTAGACACGCTAAAGCAGGACACACCTAAAAGAGAGGCCCCTTAATTTCATTAAGAAATATGAAGAACAAGTACTCGCGCCTACTGCTGATACTATTGATTTCCTGTTTGGATGTTCACGCTCAGAAACATCAGGATTTCACTGTTCAGTTTGATCATACTCCGCTAAAGGATGCGGTTTTACAATTGGAAAATCTCTCTTCACGTACGTTCTATTTTGATGAGGATTGGTTGAAAGGCTATTTTGTTACCAAAAATTTTGAGAAAGAACCTCTGCAGAACATCTTAAATGGAATATTTGAGAACACAAACATAAATTACCTCTTAAAAGATGACAAAGTCATTTTAGTGAACAATACCTATGTTTTTACCGAGCTGCCCAATAACTTTTTTAATGAAGAAGTTAGCAAACAACCTGATAACCATGAGAGCAATGCCCCCATCTTTCAGGAAGAGTACACGACCCAAACCACGGTAACCCATAGAAAACTGGTTACCATCGGAAAACAACGCCCCAATTTGGCAAATCAAAGTTATGTGCTCTCCGGAACCGTTACCAACTCTACGACTGGCGAACCCTTGCAGAATTTGTCCATTTCTACCGCAGACCGATCGAAATATGCCATTACGGATTCCGAAGGTCGCTTCAGTTTACGACTTCCCTATGGATTAAACAAGTTGGAGACCAATCTTTTGGGATTTGAAAAGATTCGTCAGGATGTCATCATGTATGGAGATGGAACGTTGAACATTGAATTGGCCGAAAACACCGAATCGCTACAAGAAGTGGTCGTTAAATCGAAAAAGGACGCAAATGTTTTAGACGCAGTAGTAGGAGTGACCACTATTGACATCCAATCTATCAAAACAATTCCCCTGGTATTGGGAGAACGCGATATTTTAAAAGTGGCTACCACAATGCCGGGAATAAAAACTGCGGGAGAAGGAGCGAGCGGCTTTAATGTGAGGGGAGGGAGAGTGGATCAAAATCTAATTCTGTTAGACGATGCGGTGCTTTATAACCCCTCGCACTTTTTGGGGTTCTTTTCTGCAGTAAACCCTTTTACCACAGGAAGTATGGAGATTTACAAAGCTAGTATCCCAGCGGAATATGGCGGTAGGCTTTCGTCAGTTTTTGATATTGAAAGCAGATCGGGCAATATGGAAAAATTTGCAGGGGAAGGTTCTGTGGGGCCCATCACAGCAAACCTTGCGGTAGAAATTCCTGTGATAAAGGAAAAAGCTTCCTTGATTGCCGGATTTCGAGCTACCTACTCCGATTGGATTTTAAGAAGTCTTGACGAAGAGAAACTGAAAAACAGCGAAGCTTCATTTTACGATGGGGTGGCAAAATACAAACACAATATAGACAACAATAACTCTGTCCAGGGAACGGTCTATTACAGTAAAGATCGCTTCAGTATTACTTCCGATTCCGTTTTTGATTATCACAACAGACTGATCTCAGTGAAGTACGGTCATAGTTTTAATGAAAAAAACAGGGCAGAGCTGGTTTTGGTGAACAGCCAATATAAATATGGGATAACTTACGAAGCCCGCGCCAATGAAGATTTCGACTTTGGCTATGAACTCAATGAATATCAGGCAAAGCTTAACTTCAGTTATAATCTCAGTAAACAACACAAGTTTAGCTACGGACTAAGCAGTAAACTATACGCTATTGATCCAGGGAATATATCGCCAATTGGAGTCAATTCTGATGTTCAGGAAAAAAGTATTGATCGAGAAAAAGGGTTGGAATCCGCCCTCTATCTAAAGGATATGTTTGAGGTAAGTGATAAATTATTACTCGATCTCGGATTGCGCTATTCCTTTTATGCGGCATTGGGACCTGCCACACAAAATGTATACGCGGAAAATGTTCCGAAGAGCGAAAGCTCCATTATTGAGGTGAGAAACTATAACAACAATAAATTTATAAAAACTTACGGAGGCCCTGAATATCGGATTTCTGCGCGCTATTTGTTAGGAAATGATTTTTCGGTGAAGGCGGGTTTCAATACTACGATCCAATATTTGCACCTTTTATCTACCAACACTACCATGTCGCCCACCGATATTTGGAAACTGTCTGATCTGAACATCGAACCCCAACGTGCCAATCAGTATAGCCTGGGCCTTTTTAAGAATATTTCCGAAGAAAATATCGAACTCAGCCTGGAGGGCTATTATAAAAAGATGAACGATCTGCTGGATTATAAGGTAGGCGCGCAGTTGATTTTGAATGAAACTTTGGAAACTGAATTGTTGCAGGGGGAAGGGAAAGCCTATGGAGTGGAATTTCTTCTTAAAAAGAATGAAGGAAGATTTAACGGATATCTTGGATATAGTTATTCGCGTTCGTTCGTGAAACTAGATAGCCAGATCAGGCAAGAACGGGTTAATAACGGCGATTTCTTTCCGGCAAACTATGACAGGCCCCATGATTTTTCAGTAGTGGCAAATTACAAGCTGACCAAACGCTTTAGTTTTTCGGCCAATTTTACCTACCAAACCGGACGGCCCATTACCTATCCCGTGGGCCGATATTTTTTTGCCGGAGAAGAGCAGGTGCTCTATAGTGACCGTAACCAATTTAGAATTCCAGATTATTATCGGTTGGATTTGGGTGTAAACATAGAGGGGAACCACAAACTAAAGAAGCTGGCCCACAGTTTTATCAATATTTCAGTATACAACGTTTTGGGAAGGAATAATCCCTACTCTGTGTTTTTCGTTAATGAATCTGGGCAGATAAAGGCCTATAAAACCTCTATATTCTCGGTGCCAGTGCCGACCATTACATACAACTTTAAGTTTTAAGAGAATGGGAACAAAATCATTATATATTGTGTTATTTTCAATATTGCTTTTTAATATGGCTTGTACAGAGCCATTTGAGATTGAATCTGAGGATTTTGAAAGTGTTTTGGTGGTGGAAAGCACCATTACCAATGAAATGAAATCGCAAATTGTTAAGCTGAGTAAAACATCCACTTTGGATACCGTCGTTGTTTTATCGGAATATAATGCAGAAGTCAACGTATTCGGCAGCGATGGGGAGCACTTCCATTTTTCGCAAGATCCTAATACCGGCTTCTATGTTTCAGACCGGGAATTCAGTGCCCAGCCGAATGTGTCATACAGTTTAAAAATAATTACCCAGGAGGGTCGCAGTTTCTCTTCCTCTGCCGTTATCTTACCTCCTTCCGTTCCTATAGATGAAGTTTTCGCAGATCGAATTGTGGAGCCTGCCCAGAAAAAAGATGGGGTAGAGGTCTTGGTAAATACGGAAGACCCCACAGGGAACGCAAAATACTTTAGATATGAATATGAGGAGACTTATAAGATTGTGGTTCCCCATCCTTCTCGGTTTACTGTAGAGATTCAAAACTATGTGCCATATCCAGAATCGTATCAGTTGGTGCTTACTCCCAGAGAGCCCGAGGAAATTTGTTATAGCACTGAATATTCTATGGGAATTATTCAGACCAGCACTACAGAACTCAATGAAAATAGGGTGTTTCGGTTTCCCGTACGATACCTTTCAAAAGACGATTCGGAGTTTCGGGAGCGGTACAGCATCTTAGTAAGACAATATGTGCAAAGCGAAGAGGCTTATACATTCTATAAAATAATAAGTGATATGGGAAGTCTGGGAAGCCTTCTTTCCCAAGGACAACCGGGTTATGTGGCTGGAAACATAACAGCTGATGCCGATTCTGAAGAAAAAGTATTGGGTTTCTTTGAGGCCTCTTCCGTAAGTTCTCAAAGAATTTTTTTCGATTATGAGGATTTCGGACTGGCTAAACCACCTTATTTTACAGATTGTGAAGTAATTACCCTTGACTATAGAAGAACTCTCGATCCCGATGATAGAGGGGCCTTGTTCAACTTTATTAAATATTTTGATTATCAAGTAATAAGTGGAAGTGCTATCGGTATTTTTAAAATAACCAAACCCGAGTGCAGTGTATGCACCTATTTTTCATCCAACATAAAACCCGATTTTTGGGAAGATTAGATATGAAGAAGATTTTATCCGTCATTCTCTTTGTTTTCATTGGTCTCAATGCCTCGGCACAAATACCAACAAACCAACTTGAGGTTGATGTAAATGTGTTTCCAAAGGAAAAGGCCGCCCTGTATATCAACTCAAATGTTTTATTGGCCGGGGAATCCCTACAGTATAAAATCTCGATTCTAAACAATGTAAATACCCCGAGCAATTTGAGCAAAATAGCTTATGTTTCCCTTAGGGACCAAAATGATTCTATAGTATTCAATCATAAATTAAGGCTCGAAAATGGAAGTGCGGACAATAGTTTCTTTCTTCCCTCAAATTTAAATACGGGAAGTTACAATTTAATCGGGTATACCAATTTTAGCCGAAATGACGCTTCCGAGCCTTTTGCCCAAAAAAACATCTACATAATAAACACTTTTATAGAAAATTCCGAAAATCCGAAACCCGTAGATACCGTAAAGGTAAATGCAATTTATCAAGATGTCGATGATCTTTCTTCCAAGAAAGTGAAGGAGCCGAACATTACAATCAAACCTGATAAACAGACCTATGGGTATCGAGAGAAAGTGACCTTGAACATGGACCTCTCAGCAAAAGGAAGTTATGTGCTTTCAGTAAGGCGCATAACTCCGGCCGAAATCTCTCAACAAGCTCCAGAACGTACACAGGAAAATACGCGTCAGATATTTTATCTTCCTGAATTGAGAGGGGAAATAATCTCAGGGCAGATCCTTTTAAATGGGGATAATACTCCACTTTCCAATAAGGGCGTTTCCTTAACGGTTCCCGGAAAGGATTTTATTTTTAAAATGTCAAAAACCGATCGAAATGGAAGGTTTTTCTTTTCGATTATGGAAAACTACGAATCGGAGAGAAGTGTGATCCAAGTTGTGGAGGAAACAAAAGAAAATCCAGGAAATTATAGAATAGTCCTGGATAGCAAAGATTTAACTTTAAATGGAGCCCCGTTAGGTTTTTTAAAACTTGATCCAAATCTAAAGAAGTGGCTGGAGGATAGAAGTGTGCAAATTCAGATAGAGAACGCCTATTTCGAGAAAAAGAAGGACAGTCTTCTTCCGCGAAAACCCTCTGTAGAATTTTATGATGGCTTGGGCACTCTTTACGTGCTCGATGACTATACCCGTTTCCCAACCGTTAGGGAAACTTTTATCGAAATCATCAAGCTGGCAGCGATCAGGGGCTCTGGAGACAATAGCCGATTTCTGGTCTATAATGAATATGATCCCAAAGGGATTGGGAAATTCAACGATATTCCCCCATTGGTACTCGTGGATGGAATGTTGATTCAGGATAACAGGGAGCTTCTCGAGTACAGTGCAATGGAAATTAAAAACATTCGCGTGGTCAATAAACCCTATCGTTATGGTCCGCGATTGTATAGCGGAATAATTTCAATTGAAACTAAAAAAGGTGATTTTGCTCCTGTCTTAATGAGTTATATGGAGGAAATTAACCTACCGCCCACGGTCCGGAAAAGAAAATACTTTACTCCCGATTATCTTGATAAATCCATATCTAATAGAATCCCTGATTATCGCGTACAATTGCTATGGAAACCAGAACTGGATCTTTCTTCGTCAAATAAAAGTATCTCCTTTTACACCTCTGACATTCCAGGTATTTATAAAATTGCACTGGAGGGTTTTGATGGAACAGGTGGAGAGACAGTTGCCCAAACCTTTTTTAAAGTAGTATCCCAATAACGATAAAAAGTGTCGCAAGGAGCTCTATATCCCCCATTTTTTATGTTAATTCTTAAATTATGTTAAAAATAAAGCATTTTTTGTTAAAATTATATGATTTATTTAACTATATTTATCTCTCTGATAATCTCAAAAGAAATCCAAATGCTGCATTGGAAGGCAACATATATAATTATGGCTATCGTTTTTGGAGTGATTGGCTTCATCGGGATAGGGGAGGAAGGCCTGCAACCCGCCAAATACATTGCGGGAATGTTTGTGCTATTGCTATTGGTTTCTTGGAGTACTGATTTTATAGATAGGAGAAGAGGTTAAAATTCGTGTTAAACTTTAATAAATAAAATTATCTGGAATAAATTTTCTTTAAATTTACTCTATTGTCATATCGGGATGCTTAAGTCTTAAAAACAGCTGAGAAAATACCCGTAAAACTTCCAAAAGGATAATACCTGCTGAAGGAATATGATGGCAAAGGGAACAAGTTAATTATTTAAACTTGCTCCCTTTGTTTATTTTAATGAACTCGGATATGTTATTCCGCAGACCTCCCCGTAAAGGAAATATTGGGTTTGGTAAAATAATTTTCCTTTTTCCAGAAGCGCAGTAAAAAATCCATATCCTCAAGAAAAAGAATTCCGTTTCCATCCTTAAAAAAGGGAAGTTTATCTTTAGCCAACTCAATACAATATTTGGCCAATTCCGTGGAAATTTCCGGATTTATAAGTACCTCCATAATTTCATCCTCACTTTTCGAGTTCTCGAAATATGGATTGTTAACTGCGGGAAAAGCATTGTTGACATCCATAGCGAACTCCATTCCCCCTTTGGGATTGAAAAAGCAAGTGGCCACTTCAAAGTCATCTCCAAAACTATTTTCATTGTCGTTATATTCCCCACCGAGAAATCCTTCTTTCTGAGCTCGTTTTTGGGCATTCTTGATTTCTGCTGTGGAGAGTCCCAAATCCTTTTGATACCTCAATTGATACTTATTGACAAAACTGTCTATTTCATTAGGCTTTAAAAAAGCGATAGGATTACCGTGATTGGATTTGAGAAAGGCTTCTTGTTGTTTGAATAATACATCCTCCATGATACCAGTATCTTCTTCCAAGAAATTTACTTGCATGCGGCTGGAAATGGAATTTTTTTCATCCAAAACTAAGTCGGCATCAAATTTTCTGGAAAAGGAGATACCCGAGAACCACCATTCATCTTTCCACCGTACCATTCCCAAATAGACAATGGTGTCCGGTTCGGTCAACTCCCTGTGGCTGTCGAAGGATCTTTTCAGGAGCTCGAATTTACGGGCCGATGCAATGTGTTCCAAATGCACATATTCTTCATCCTGACCTTTATAAAGAAAAAAACCATTTAAGCGCGGGGACATTGCCAAAAAATCATTTTTTAGTGGATGTTCGCCCAATATTGCTGCCGCCCATTCCTTTCCTTGAAAACCTAGCAGAGCGGTATGCGATTGGTGAACCATAGCATCCCGCATTTCCCGTAAATACATAAGTAAATTTTCATTTGCCTCCTCCACAAGCTCGGCTTCCTTCCTTCTAAAGTTTAACCCCGTATCAGGGAAAAACAAATAGCTTTTAAAAAGTACGGTATCAATGAAATTGCGAATCTTATAATAGTCCTTTTCTGTTTCATCAAGAGTATAAAACTTTTTGAGCACCCCATTTTCGGGAGCGTATTCATATTCATCCTCCAAAATCTCCATTACTCCATTTGCTATTTGGAATATAAAGTTATTATGTGGGCTTATGAACATTTCCTGCTGAACGGTATTCATAAAGTACCAAATCAGAAATACTATATCCTGTAGGTTGATTTCTTCTTCATAGTAAACGTCCAGTTTATAAAACGGCAGATTTTTACCGTACAGTTCGCTATGTTTTCTCACGAAAGAACCCCAAACATTTGTTTGTGAAATAATATCCTCAAAATAAGAAGCAAGGAAACAACTAAGAATTTCCAATTCCCTTTCTTCCAAATACATGTTTAAAACGAGACCGTATTTAGTCTGCAATACACGGTAAATCCTGTTGGCAATTCCCAAATAGTAGGTATCGGTTATTGAAGTGGAATTATATGGTTTTAATTGCGCCCAAATCTTAATGTATATTCGTTTCATCAAAAATTATCTTTATTGAGTATTTCATTAGATATATGATAATAACCTTATCAGACGCAGTATAAAGACGTAAGTCCCTAATCGGAATCACACTGTAGGGAATATAAATTGTCAATTAGTCTCAATCTTTGTAAAGATTTTCTACCACAGCCTGATTTGTGAAAAGCGAAAGGCTTAAATTACAGCTCATCCTTCTCCTGTTTCTGTCCGGTCATCATCAAATACGCCTTTAAAAATCCGTCGATGTCACCGTCCAAGACGTCATCGGTATTTCCAGTTTCGTGGCCAGTGCGCACATCCTTTACCAAGTGATAGGGATGCAAAACATAGTTTCGAATCTGGGAGCCCCACTCAATGGCCATTTTATTATCTTCAATTTCGGCACGTTGCGCCATTTGTTTGCGAAGTTCGATTTCGTATAATTGTGATTTCAACATCTGCATCGCTTTTTCCCGGTTGTCCAGTTGGCTCCGGGTTTCGCTGTTGTGGATCACAATTCCCGAAGGGTGGTGGGTAAGGATGGCCTTGGTTTCCACCTTGTTTACGTTTTGTCCTCCCGCGCCGGAGCTTCGGGCAAAATCCCAGGAAATATCGGCAGGATTTATTTCAATCTCGATGGTTTCGTCCACCAAGGGATAAACGTATACACTTACGAAACTGGTGTGGCGCTTCGCGTTGCTGTCAAATGGCGAGATGCGCACCAATCTATGTACTCCATTTTCACTTTTTAACCATCCAAAAGCATATTCCCCATCGATCTCCAAGGTCACGGTCTTCACCCCTGCAACATCGCCCGACTGGAAGTTGAGTTCCTTTACCTTATATCCGTGCTTTTCTGCCCACATCAGGTACATTCGCATAAGCATTTGCGCCCAATCGCAACTCTCGGTGCCTCCAGCTCCGGCCGTGATTTGCAGCACGGCACTCATATCGTCCCCTTCCTCATCCAGCATGTTTCGGAATTCTAAAGCTTCTATGGCATCTTCAGCTTTTGTAAAAGCTGCTTCCATTTGTTTTTCGGTCCCTTCACCTTCGTTTAAAAATTCCAGTAACACCTCCGCTTCCTCAGTAAGTGAGTCTGCATGTTCATAGTCGGCAACCCATTTCTTTTTGGTTCGCAGTTCCTGCATAAAAAGTTCTGCTTTTTGCGAATCGTTCCAAAAATTGGGGTCGAAGGTTTTTTCTTCGTCGTTGGTTATTTCTATGCGTTTCCCTGCAATGTCAAAGATAGCGCCTCAAGGCATCTAACCGTTGCTTAAGGTCTTTGATTTGGTCTGTTGAAGTCATATGTATTCCCTTAAAAAAGGTCTTATTTTTATCAGTTATTCTATTTTATTATTTTGAAACTAAACTTTCAAGGTGTTTGGAACACAAAAATACCATTAACTTCGTGAGCCGAAAGATATTTTTCAGCTAATTTTATCATTTATGAAAAAGTCATTCCATTTGAAAACCCTTTCCTTATGAAAAAAACAATTATTCTATTGGTTTTAATGATCTCGAGCCTCGGTTTTTCACAAAATGATGAGGCTTTTGTAGATGCGTTGGTCGCACAGAAAATGGCCGAGCTTGAAATGCAGGGTAATCCCGAATATTTTTATAGAAAGGATTATTGCGATGGAAATATTTTGATGTTCACCATGCCCAATGGAGAATTATGCACTTCCAAATCCACCTATTACTCGGTATATGTATTTTGGAAAGATGGAAAAACCATGAAAATCCAAAAGTTTGACAATTGCGGAAGCTATAAAACTATTATTGTTGCTCCTGACAAGAACATCACAAAAATTTTAAGGGAAAAACAAGCCTTAGAGGAAGGAGAAGTCAAACCCTACCAGGGGAGAAAAGTAGATACCAATGCGTTTGATAATATGACGGTACAGTCTTGCCATAAAGTCTTTAAGTTTGTTTTGGAGGGTGCGGTCATCGAAAAAAGCTTTAACGAATTTGACTTGACCAACGATTCCAAATACGCAAATGTAAACGCCAATCACAACAATGCTCTTCCCTTGGTGGCCTTGGATGCGGAGGTTTCTAAACTTTTAAAAAGCCTTGAGGAAAGAGGAAGGTTTTTCCGCGAGAATTAATACTTATTTATGTACATAGATTTAAGAAGTGATACTGTAACCCGACCTACACCCGCGATGATGGATGCTATCATGACGGCGACCGTAGGCGATGATGTCTATAAGGAAGATCCTACAGTGAACAAGCTGGAAGAAAGACTGGCCGATATGTTTGGAATGGATGCCGCCCTTTTCTTTCCCTCGGGAAGCATGGCCAACCAAGCCGCGATAAAAATCCACACCCAGCCAGGGGAGCAGTTGATTGCCGATAAATGGGCCCACGTCTATAATTTTGAAGGAGGGGGCGCCTCCTTTAATAGCGGGGTCTCCTGCAAATTGATCGATGGCCATAGAGGAATGATCAAGGCATCCCAGGTAGAGGAAAATATCAACCCCCCAGATTTCTATCACAGCCCATTGACCACTCTGGTCTGTTTGGAAAATACAACCAACAAAGGGGGAGGGGCCTGTTATGATTTTTCTGAAATTCAAAACATCAGGGAGGTGTGCGACCATTATGGCCTGGGCCTTCATTTGGACGGAGCGCGAATTTGGAATGCACTGATTGCCAAAGGAGAAAGCCCCAAAGATTACGGAGAGGTTTTTGACACCATTTCGGTATGTTTGAGCAAGGGTCTTGGAACCCCGATGGGCAGTGTCTTGTTGGGCAAAGAACATTTCATGAAAAAAGCCATTAGAGTGCGCAAGGTACTGGGGGGTGGTATGCGTCAAGTGGGTTTTATGGCAGCCGCGGGAATTTATGCACTTGACAATCACCTGGATAGATTGGCCCTCGACCATAAAAAGGCTGAGGAAATTGCAGAGGCACTGATTAGACAATCCTATATTAAAAACGTGGAGCCTACTGAAACCAATATTGTGATTTTCTATCTCGAGGACAGTATTCCCGAAGAAAAGTTTTTAAGCGAATTGTTTAAAAATGATATCAAAATAAGCACCATGGGGCAAGGCAAGCTGCGAATCGTGACACATTTGGACTATACCGATGCCATGCACAAAAAATTTCTGCAATATCTTTCCAATTTAAAATTTTAGAACTCTCTCTTATGTTTAATATTACCGCCGCATATACCGATCTGTACCAATTGACAATGGCTCAAGTCTATTTTAAAACCAAACCAAAAGGGAGGGCAGTATTCGATTATTATTTCAGGAACAACCCTTTTAAAGGAGGGTATACCATCTTTGCCGGACTGGACAACATTCTGGATATTGTAAAAAACCTTCACTTCAGCAAATCAGATATTGAGTACTTAAAGACGCTTGATTTCGAATCTGATTTCCTCGAATATCTACAGAATTTTAGTTTTAAGGGTTCTATTTTTTCAAACAGGGAGGGAGAGATCGTTTTTCCCAACTGTCCTGTGCTCCAAGTGGAAGGTTCGATAATAGAGGTGCAGGTATTTGAAACGGTTTTACTGAACATACTGAATTTCCAGACCCTTGTGGCAACAAAGGCCAAGAGAATTAGACGGAGTGCCGGCGATAAAATGCTACTTGATATGGGCCTGCGCCGGGCCCATGCCACGGGAGGCTATTTCGCTACCCGGGCAGCAGCCATTGGAGGCTTTGACAGCACCAGCAATGTAAAATCTGCCGAAGATTTTAACATCCCCGCCTCGGGTACTATGGCGCATTCCTTTATTCAAAGTTATTTGGACGAATTGGAGGCTTTTCGCGATTTTGCCCGGATTCGCCCAGAAAATTGCGTATTGTTGGTAGATACTTACAATACTTTGAATAGCGGTGTGCCCAATGCCATTGTGGTTGCCAAGGAAATGGAAAAAAGAGGGCAGCGACTGTTCGGTGTGCGCCTGGACAGTGGAGATTTGGCCTATTTGGCAAAAAAAACCCGTATTCTCCTTGATGAAGCTGGATTGGAATACGTGAAAATTGTAGCTTCCAATCAATTGGATGAATATGTGATAAAAAGCTTGAACGAACAAAATGCCCCCATAGATGTTTACGGAGTGGGCACTAATTTAGTTACGGGAAAACCCGATGCTGCACTCGATGGGGTGTATAAACTTTCTGAATACAATGGGGAACCGCGGCTTAAGCTCTCAGAAAACATTATAAAGGTTTCCCTTCCCTCGAAGAAACAAGTATATAGAATGCTCGATGAAAATGGGATGTTCTACGGTGCCGACGTTATTGCACTTGCTTCGGAAGGAAAAGTCCCACGAATGTTCCATCCATTTGATTCGAATAAAAATTTGGACTTGGAAAGGTTTCACCATGAACCCTTATTGAGACAGGTGATGAAGAATGGAGAGAGAACCAGTCCTAAAAAGACAATCGCGGAAATCTCGGCCTATACCAAAATGCGCCTCGGCATGTTGCCGGAGGAATACCAACGTTTTCAAAATCCACACATCTATAAGATCGGACTCAGCGAAAACCTTAAATCAAAACGTGATCAGTTAATCAAAGAACATAAGTATTAAAATATGAAAACCCTGATTGTAATAGATGCCCAGAATGACTTTATGCCCGGGGGATCGCTCGCCGTTCCCAATGGTGATAAAATTGTTCCGGTAATAAATAAAATCCAACACAAATTTGATTTGGTGGTCGCGGCCCAAGATTGGCATCCCCGGAACCACGTAAGCTTTGCCTCCAATCACGATGGAAAAGCGGCTTTTGACGAAATTGAAGTGCACGGAAAACAACAGACACTATGGCCCGATCACTGTGTACAAGGAACCGAAGGCGCCAACTTCCATCCAGATCTTCAAACGGAGCGGTGGGAAGCTATCTTTAGAAAAGGAACCGATAAGGATATCGATAGTTACAGCGCCTTTTATGACAACGGCCACTTAAAATCCACAGGACTGGCTGGATATTTGAGGGAAAAGGGTGCCTCACAACTGTTTTTGTGTGGCCTGGCCGCCGATATTTGTGTGTACTATTCCATTTATGACGCCTTTAAGGAAGGATTTGCCTGTTTCTTTATAGAAGATGCCTCACAGCCCTTGGATGTTAAAGCGTTTGAAGAAATTGAGCAAAAGATGGAATATTTGGGGATTCAAATAATTTCTTCAGAGGATATTTAACTTTAAGAATATATTCTAACCAATTTGTAATCAAACAATCGAATAGACTTCTCCTTTTTCTACAATGAGGAAGCATTTCGAATTAAAAAAGCAACGGTTCCAATAACAGAATTAATGAAGAAATTCATTAAATTTAGTCTTTATTAACCTTAATCTTATAAAAATGGCAGAAGAAGTAAAAATGATACCCGGAAACTCATTGATAACCAAGACTCCCGAAGAAGGCCGACAATTGGCAGTAAAAATGGCACGTCTTGTAATTAAGGTAACCCAGTCCGATGCCGCAATGAGGGAAAAGCTCCGTCCTGAATATGCCGAAGATGCTGCCATGCTCATCGCGGTAGGACAAGTAGTTGCCACGGAGTTTGCCACGATCGCCGCGGCAAATAATTACTGGAGATAAGATATTTTTCCCCTTTGGGTATTGGAATCATCATTTTTTATGGAAAAGATTGATGCCGTATATAGATCTTCGTTTCCATTTATATAAGTGATTCCACGTACAATGATCAAATTTAATATATCATGGAAATGGCACCCATCCTTTTAAAGGAACATGAAAATGAAACGAAGATTACCAGAAAGTTTCTGGATCGTGTTCCATTTGACAAGTTAGACTGGATACCACATCCAAGGAGCATGAACATGTGGAATCTCGCCGTCCATATTGCCGGGCTCACGAGCTGGGTAGATACGGTCATGAATTCCGAAAGTTTAGATTTGGCTTCAACCGCAAACAAGGGTACCGCAGTAGATACAAAGGAAGACTTACTCCAAATTTTCGATAGTGCCCGTCTAAAAGGGAAAGAGGCACTGAGCCCCGCCAAGGAAAACGATTTCAATGGAAGATGGATTTTACGAAAAGGAGACCGGATCTTGGCCGATATGACCAAATATGAGGCAATACGGCATTCCTTAAACCATACTGCGCACCACAGGGCGCAGTTGGGTGTTTACTTTAGGCTGTTGGATATTGCAGTGCCCGGAACTTATGGTCCGAGTGCAGATGAACAGATAAGTTGATGGCAAATGTCAAGGCTTTATAGGCACTCAAAAGTTTTAATTGATTATTTGACCTTAATCGCGTAATTTTCAGTATCTTTGTGCATAGGTGAAATCACTGGCAAAAAGACAAAATATAAACCGAAATAAAATATTTAATAGAAAACTTAAAAAGTCATCTGCCTATCGCAGATGACTTTTTATTTATTCATCTTTATCATTCAAATGGCAAAATCGCAACAGACGTACAGTAAAAAAGAAAAGGAAAAGGCAAAGCTCAAAAAACGCGAAGAGAAAAGGAAGAAGCGTGAGGCCCGTAAGGCCGAGAAAACACCCGGAATAGATTTCGCATATGTAGACCACGATGGAAATTTAGTGGACACCCCTCCAGATCCATCAGACAAGATTGAAATTGAAGCTGATGAAATAGTTTTGGGAGTGCCCAAACAAGAAGAGGGAGATAGGGAGGAATTTGATCCAGTAAGAAAAGGAAAAGTATCATTTTACGATTCCTCCAAAGGTTTTGGCTTTATCATAGACGATGAAAACCAGGAAAAATATTTCACCCATGTAAGTGGTATTATTGATGAAATTGTCGAAAACGACAAGGTTTCCTTTGAGCTCGAAAAAGGACAAAGGGGAATGAATGCTGTGAAAGTGCAAAAAATTTAAACATAGCTTTAAGGCGAAAAATGAAAAATCCCGCGTTTAGCGGGATTTTAAAACTTTCTCAACAAGAGATCTAACTGGCTATATCATCGTATTCCCGTTTCGTCTTGTTTTTAAGTTGATCATACTTTTCGGAAATTGTGCTCTCAACTTCGCCGACGGTTTTTTTGATTTTTTGGCCAGTGTTGCTCACTTTCGTCTTGAGTTCTTTTTTTTCTTCTGGCGTCATATTTTTGTATTTCCAAAATGCAAACGCCCCTGCTGCTACACCAAGCAAGGCTAATAATCCTGTTCTCTTTTTATTCATAGTCTTAGTTTTTTATTTTATGTGAAGATACGGGTTTCATGTCACGGCCGAAGTTTCTAAGTTGACTTTAGTATTTATTTAGTATTTTATTGTTTCTTTTTAAGAATTACTGCCAAAAGATTTGGCTGTTTTCCAGAGCATTCAAAACAGGATTGCAAAATACTGGTCTGCTTTCAACTCAACTGCTCTTTCCTTTTCGGGAAAAGAGTGTCTTATGGCAACCTATTAATGTGTTAACTATGGAAGATCGACATCAACCCAACAACCCCTTGCACGGCGTTAAGCTAGCAGATATACTTGAATTTCTGGTAGCAAATTGCGGATGGGAATACCTCGCTAAAAGGATAAACATCAATTGTTTTAAAAATGACCCGTCAATAAAGTCTAGCTTAGTATTTCTTAGACGGACTCCGTGGGCAAGGAAAAAAGTAGAAGAACTTTATATAGAGCGCAAAGGCCGTTAAAAGGATATATTGACAACAACATTATGCCTTCAAAGTTCGCCGAAAAAGATTTATTTCCCAATTCTTCGTGATAGACCTTTAAAAGCATGTAATTTTGCATCCCCAAAATAGGAGGAGGATTATGACAGAAACTGAAACATTGCAAGCAATACAAGACAAAAAAACCGACAAGGAGCTCTACAGTTACCAAAAGGGAGCGATAGACAAGATTTTTGAAAAATTTGAAACGGCAGAGGACGATTACCATTTGCTATATCAACTTCCCACGGGTGGAGGAAAAACCGTTATCTTTTCTGAAATTGTCCGACAATACCTTAAGAATCACCAGAAAAAAGTGCTGGTGATGACCCATCGGGTGGAGCTGTGCAAGCAGACTGCCGAGATGTTGACCAGTTTTGGGGTGGTAAATAAAGTTGTAAACAGTACTGCCGATCTCTCGGATCAGGGTAAATACAGCTGTTTTGTGGCAATGGTGGAAACCCTTAACAATAGGTTGAATGACAACAAACTCGATATCTCTGATGTGGGATTGGTCATCATCGATGAGGCCCATTACAATTCCTTCACAAAACTCTTCAAGTTTTTTGAGAAATCCTTTATTCTCGGAGTTACGGCAACACCCTTAAGCTCCAATAGGAATCTTCCCATGAAAGACAATTACGACGAATTGATCGTGGGTGAAAGCATTCAATCCTTGATCGAGAACGAGTTTTTGGCCGAAGTCGAGGTCTTTCAATACAATATGGGCTTAACCTCACTGGAAATTGGTCCAAATGGTGACTATACCGTTAAATCATCCGACGATCTCTATTCGGCAGTGGGAATGTTGGATCAGTTGTTACAGGCGTATTACACCCATTCCAAAGATAAAAAGACCTTGATTTTTAACAATGGGATCAATACCTCCATTCAAGTATATTACCATCTGAAAGCCGAAGGATTGCCTATTATGCATCTGGATAACACTGCCACCAAGAAGCAGCGAAAAAAGATTTTGAGTTGGTTTCGGGAAACCCCAAATGCCATATTGACCTCTGTGAGTATCTTGACCACGGGTTTTGATGAGCCAACCATCGATACCATTATCCTTAACAGGGCCACTCGTTCGCTAACCCTCTATTTTCAGATGATAGGAAGAGGTTCCCGGATCTTGAACAACAAATCAAAGTTTTCCGTAATCGACCTAGGTAACAATTACCAACGATTCGGTCCTTGGGAAGCACCCATAGACTGGCAATCGATTTTTAATTCGCCCGATTTCTACATGGACAGACTTTTAAGCGATGAGGAAATTGAGGGCAATTTTGTCTATGAGATGCCCGAAGAGCTTCGCGCCGAATTTTCCAAAAGCGAAAACGTGTATTTTGATATAAAGGCCACATATATTGAAGCTACCTCAAAGGGAGAATCTTCCAAGGTAATCCTAGAACGGTCCATTGCACAGCACGCCCATATCTGCGTGGAAAACAGTGAAGACGTGTATGACGCGCTGGGTCTGGCCAAAATGCTCGGCGATGATATCGATCACCGTATAGACAAATACTCCCAATGCATCAGTAAGAGTACCAATAATTTTATAAGCTGGTTAAAAGAGGACTATCGATTAAAACTCCGAACGTATATCAGAGAAAATTTTGATGAAGTTTTTGAAGAAATCCACGGGCATCCTCCTATAGATTGAAATTGTGATTATAACAGAATCCTTAGAGTATGTTTCATTTTCTGATTAAAATTGAGAAGATTATCTCTTATTTGATTTTAATTTTATACTTTTAGTGAAGGATCTCACTTCTTATTGATTTGACTTGGCAAACCTAAGTTGAAAACCAGTCCCCATCATTTATTTATTGCGAAGCATAAACCACCCCAAATCTGTGTTCGATTTTTTTTGAATTTGTGAAAAGCTAGGTTCCTTTTTAGACTTGGCTCTTTTTATAGAATATCAATTTAATTACACGAGTATGGGAACGCTATTTCTTGGCAGTTGCGATTTGGGAAAAATGCCTTCGGATCGTCGAAAATTCCTTTCACCTTATCATCAGGACGGGCTTACGGCACGGGCCGTTTCCTTTCGCGATGACGACAGGACCACTTGGCGTTCCTTCCGCCAAGGTGATACAGATGAAGTGGCACAATTACAGCAATTTCTTTATAAGGCTGGATTTATGCCCCGTGGGGTTGTAGATGGTGTGTTTGATTATGTTACCCAGTCTGCGGCGAGGTTGTTTCAAGAATATATTCGAACCTTGGATCCCGAAGGAGATAAAACAATAGTTCCTGATGGAATTGTAGGCAGTGGCACAAAACAGCACATTGAGCGTTGGAAAAAACAGGGAAAATCTGCGGAATGGGCAACCTTTTCCTCTGGGAACCCCTCAGAGGAATATAAAGAGTGGTTAAACTTATTAAATAAATCAAAAGTGTATTATCAGGCCAATCCCGGCTCCATTATGCAAGCAGTTAATACCCTCCCAAACACGTACTGTACTATTAAGGCACCCAATTGGAATTTCTCCCCCGAGGAGATCCATTTGGTAGGCATCCGTAGAAAGCAGGATGTTTCGGCATCGGTCCAACGCTTGAACGATGATCTGTTCGTGCTTTTGGTAAATGGAATGGTGTTTAAATTCTGGGGCTCTACAGATCCCAGTAGAAAAATGGTCAGCAGCAATACCAACGCACCGTTTCTTGTAGAAGGGCAGCACAAATATAGGTTTGGGTGGCATAAAATATCAGATGAGAAAAAAATATACCGAGCCTTAAAGCCTTATTATCCCAAAGGAGTAATTGTACTTCGCGACCAGGATGGGGACCACGCCCTAAGCGAAAAGGACTTGGGAGGCAATGGGAAAAACAATTTGGAAGTAAGCAACAGTATCAATATTCACTGGTCGGGAATTGGCACGAGCAACTGGTCTGCAGGCTGTCAGGTAATCGCGGGCATGAACTATATCAACCATAGAAATGAGTTGGTGGATTGTTCAAATTTTACCTCCTCTGGCTATAGCCATCTAAACAGCATTTCAAAAAAAACTAAGGGGGCCTATAATGTTTTGGCCGATTTGGTGGTCTGTTTCTCAAAACCGGGAATAGACCACGTTTATTACACCTTGGGCCGGGAGGAATCTTTGAACCTGAATGGGCATTTTGGTTCAAAATATGCAAGTGATGCCTTAGAGAAAATGAACCCGAGCGTAGTTTAGAGCAACTTTTTAAAACAGATTTTCAACTAAGTTAAATTGCAAAAATACAATAGCATGGAAACACAACGACCAAAGAGAATTTTAGCCTTGGATGGTGGGGGAATTCGCGGAGCACTTACCCTGGGATTTTTGGAGGAAATTGAGAGGATTGTCAGAAAACGGGAGAACAACCCCAACCTTCTCCTGTGTGACTATTTTGATCTTATTGGGGGTACCAGTACTGGAGCAATCATTGCGGCCGGACTTTCCATTGGGATGAGTGCCTCTGAACTTACCGCCTTGTATTTGAATATAGGTGACAAAATATTTGGAAAAAGAAGGAGCTGGCTTTTAAATCCCATGACCCGATATAAGGCCGAATTTGATTTTCAGCCGCTGGAAGATGCTCTTACAAAGGTGTTTGGAAATATAACAATGGGAAGTGAGAAAATTAAAACTGGCTTGTGTATTGTAACAAAAAGAGCCGACACCCTAAGCACTTGGCCCATACTTTCAAATCGGAATGGCAAGTTTTTCAAATTCAATAGTGGAATACTTTTACGACAGGCGGTCCGGGCAAGTGCGGCAGCTCCCAGTTATTTTGTGCCGCAGAAAATTGATGTGGGAAATGGCGAGATAGGGGTTTTTATCGATGGAGGAGTGAGTTTGGCAAACAACCCCAGTTTACTGTTGTTCTTGGTAGCCACATTAAAGGAATTCCCCTACAAATGGGAGACGGGTGAAGAAAAGATTGAGTTGATTTCTGTAGGGACGGGCACCTATACAAAAAGATACAATATTGACAAAACAGCCAAAATGGGATTGTTGGGATGGGCCAGTATGATTCCAGATATTTTTATGGAGGACGCGGGGTTTCTCAATCAAACTATGCTGCAGTATATTTCAAATTCCCCTACGGCAGTAACGATTGATTCTGAGATACTGGATTTAAAAAATGACCTACTCACCCAAAAACCTGCATTGTATTATTTGCGTTATAACGTAATGCTGGAAACCAACCCGCTTCAAGAACTCGGCTTTAATTTCTCGCCAAAGGAACTCAATTCGCTTCGGGAAATGTCTGATGCCAAAAACAAGGATAAACTCTATGAGATTGGTGCCAGGGCAGCAATTAAATACATTAATTCTGACGATCTACGGTGATTCAAAGTAGATCTGGCTTTATTGCGCATTATTGGGTCTGAAACACTACTTTTACCGCAAATTACAACGATGAAATCATTCAGCGAATTTGCAATCAACAACCAATTGAGGCAGGCGCTTGCCGATCTGAATTTTGAACAACCCACCCCCATTCAAGTCCAGGCCTTTCCCGTGATAATGTCGGGTACCGATATGGTGGGTATCGCCCAAACTGGAACAGGTAAAACCTTCGCCTATTTGCTTCCCATTCTTCAGAATTTAAAATTTTCCAAAGAGGTCCATCCACGTGTCCTGATACTGGTTCCCACACGCGAACTGGTATTGCAAGGAGTAGAGGAAATAGAAAAGTTGGGAAAATATTCCTCAATTCGTGCAGTAGGTGTCTATGGAGGAACGAATATTAATCGACAAAAAGAAGCTGTTGCCCAAGGTGCAGACATTGTCATTGCCACTCCCGGACGGTTATACGATTTGGTGCTCAGTAGGGCCCTCCAACTAAAGGCGGTGAAAAAAGTGGTTATAGACGAAGTAGATGTAATGCTGGATCTGGGCTTTAGATACCAGCTGACCAATATTCTGGACTTGCTTCCCAAAAAGAGACAAAATATAATGTTCTCGGCTACGATGACCCGAGAGGTTAACACTTTTATCCACGACTTTTTTATCGCACCCCAAACAGTTTCAGTGGCCCTCAGCGGCACCCCTTTGGAAAATATTTCACAATACGCTTATGCAGTCCCCAATTTTTACAGCAAGGCGAATCTTTTACTGCATTTGCTTCAAGATAAAAAAGAGTTTAAAAAGGTATTGGTTTTTGTTCCCAATAAAAAGAGTGCCGATCTCCTTTTTGGCATTCTTGATGAATTTTTACCTGCCGATTCCCAGGGTTCTGGAAGTGGGGTGGCAGTAATCCATTCGAATAAAACACAAAATTATCGAATTCGTTCCATAGAAAATTTCAATTCGGAAAAAACACGTGTTTTGGTAACCACTGATGTCATGGCGAGAGGATTGGACCTTGACAACATTTCGCATGTAATCAATTTTGACACTCCTGTCTTTCCTGAAAACTACATGCACCGGATTGGTCGCACAGGTAGGGCAGGGCAGGAGGGCACCGGCCTTTTGTTTTACTCCGAAACAGAGAAAGATCCAAAACAGGCAATAGAGGCATTAATGGACTTAAAAATTGAAGAACTGGGAATCCCTCCCGAGGTTGTAATTTCTGAAAAACTTACGGCAGAGGAACAACCTGAAGTGGTAGAAATACACAATCCAAGTTTGAAGGAAGAAGCAGGACCTTCTTTCCATGAAAAAAAGGAAAAAAACAAGAAAACCAACCGAGGTGGATCCTACAAGAGAACTATCAAACAGAAATACAAGAAACCTAAAACCAGAGGGGACAAGAACTTTAACAGACGTAAAAAAAGAAAGTAATTTTTTTTAACCATCGAAAAAATCCAACAAATAAAAAATCAAGTGAGAACCTGGATTTCTTGCTGAGCTGCTCCTCACTCAGTAGATGATCTCCACGAATACGGCATTGGCCTGCAAGACCGCGGATTTAACAAAATACTCTTTCCCCTGCTCGGTAGTAGGATTGTTTTTTGCTTTTCTCGTCACTCCCAGATCCTCGTAAATATAACGCGGTTGCCTAGCTTTAACGATGTCATTGGCGCGCAACATATCATCTGATTTAAAGCCGCTTTCGTTTCGATAAACCAAATCAAACACCCTATCGGTTATTTTGGTGCCATTCACTTTTCCACAATACAAAAAGCCTGATTTCCCTACTTCAAACAAATCTGCCAAGGCTTCCTTATCGTGTGTGCCTGTAATCTTTTCGTTCCTTAGATATTCCAAATAGGAACTGACATTGTTTATCTGTTTGGCTTTTTCCCAGGCCTCATCATCCAGTTTTGTATTGGTTCCGGCCACTTTAAGAGAATCAATTCTTTTCTTTGCAGTTAAGGTGTCTTTGGCAAATTTTGAATAAGCGAGAACCTGGTTCATGGAATCCTTTTCTACTGCAGCGAGATTTAAGTAGTTTTCATAAGCCTTTACGGTCTTATTTGATTCGGCCTCCTGCCAAGCTTCATTTAAGCTCTTTACAAAACTCATCGAGTTTAGGGAATCTTGGGCCGTGAGGGCAAATATCCCTCTGGGATAAGAATCTAAGTAAGCGTTATAACTTTCAATGGTATGTTCTGAATTGGCCGCTTTCCAGGCTTTTTCATCGGCATTTGGCATAAGAAAATAGTAAAAAAGTCCAAAGAAGGCTACCGCAATAAAAGTGTAGATTACCGCTTTCTTTAGACGTTTCATCAATCGTGCATTTCTTTTCCTTCGGTTATAAACTCTAGCGCTATCCGATAGGTATTTCATACAGCCATCGAAGTTTTCGTTGTATCGCTCCGCCCAGATCTTGTTGGGTTTGAACTTTTGGAGCCATTCCTGGAAAATCTCGAATTCCCTCCCCGATAACAGGTCTTTTCTATTTTCCTTATTTGCTACATACGCATCGCAAAGTCGCATATACTGGACCGCAGCCTGACTCTCTTCGTCTACCCAAAGATTCAATGTTTTCCAGTGCCGAATCAGACTTTCGTGAGAGATGTCTATCAGTTTGTCATTGGAATCGCCAATGGTATCGACAACGAGAAAAGAACGGTTGTTTTTTATGAAGTTGTTTATTACATAAAGCAGTTTTTCCTCACTCGCCTTAGTCAGGTTTTTTAAGTCACTCAGCTTTGCGGGACGCCGGATTTTCCTGCCATTTTCGTCTATTGTGGTCAGTGCCTGAAATATTGTCTTTGCCAAAAGAACTTCCTCTGGGGTAAGCTCTTTCAAGGCTTCATCGGCGTGAAGGGAGAGGGCGGTATCAATACCCCCAATCTTCTTGTAATCCTCCAAATTGAGTTCTCCGTTGGGGTCAGACCTTTTTTTGTGGTCCCACATACGCATTAAAAGATGCTGCACCAAGGGCAGTTCATCGGCTACATTTCCCAAGTCGTTTATTATCCGGGAGGTGAGTGCGGGATTAAACTTTTCTCCATATAGTTTTGCTGGGCCCTCAATCACTTTTTTTAGCTGCAGCCTGTTTAATCTTGGAACCAAGTATTGACTTTTATTCAAAGCCTCGGGCAACCCGTAAAACTGGGCGCAATCTCCAATAAAGTCGGATCGCATGGTCAGAACCACATAAAACGGAATTTCCTTTTGTTCCGATAATTTTAATATGGTATTTACAAAATCTATCGCCCCTGTTTTAAAGGAAGCGTCCTTTTGCTTCATGGAAAATCGGAAGAGTTCCTCAAATTGGTCCACCAGTAAAAAGAAATTTGAATTTTTATTGGTCCGGAGCGGCTCTATAACCTCCAAAATGGCCGAAATACCTTCCTTTTTTATTCGGAGGACAAAGGCTGTTATTTCTGAAGCTTCAGTTTGGGGATCCATTTGATTTAGAATGGTGGCAGCTAAATTATACATGGGGTTTTGCCCAGGTTTCATAATGGCGATAAGCCATTGACTGCTGTTTTCGACCAAAAAACCACCTTTTAAGGCAGGAATGAGCCCTGCTCTGATCAGAGACGATTTACCGCTCCCAGAGCTACCCACAACTGCGACAAATCTATTGTGGTGCAGACGTTGTAAAAGCTCCAAGGTCTGTTCATCCCTTCCAAAGAACAAGAGATTCTCGTCATCTCGGAACGGCCGTAGACCCACATACGGATTAAACGGATCCTCGCTCATGGACTTTCAGCTTTTAAGTCTTCCAAAAAACGATGTAACAACTCTCCTTCCAAGGCCGGCATATCACTTTGGTCCACTAATTTTACCATGGGATTTTGGGCCACTTTAATCGATGCCATTTCTTTTTGGGGTGGGGTTACATAAATAAAAATATCCTGCCCATAGCGGTCGTAGTCCATTAGCTTTTTAAGGGTGTTCTTAACTCGGATATCCACCCAATCCTTGTGATTTTCATTCCCGTATAAAAAGATGAACTTTTTAGCTTCACTGATGTTGGAGTAAAGTGACTTGATATTTTCCTGTGGGTCTCCGTCCTCCGGGTTAAATATCAGGTCTACATCATTTGCGGTTAAAACTTTTTTCAGGTTGAACGCCTGTTTAAAATCATCGGTATGTGTGTCTAAAAGCACTTTCAATGGGAGGTCGATTGCCGCATTCTCTTGTAATACCTTTTGAGATTGCACCAGTTTCAATTGTTGGGCGTAGTCGGTGATCAATTTTGCAAGTTCTCCTTCATTGCCACGGATAAATTCGAATTTTTTATCGGTGAGAGAAGCATTTTCCAAGCCGATTAAAAAATCCTGATGCTGCTTGTTTTCAATCAAGTTAAAGTCTACTTCTTCCGATATCCAGATAAGCTGGGGGGTATCGGTTTCGAATCCGATCTTCACTTGTTGTTGGATATAATGATTTTCAGTTTGCCCCAAAATTTTCCGCCCGGGGAAACGTCCTAAAAGATGGACCGCCAATTGAGAGTTTGAAATCGCATCGCGAGTTTCTACCTCGTGCGTTTCGGCATCGGCAATGGATGGATTGCCAACAACTACCGTATACCCTTTTGACTTTAGATCTGCAATTATCCCGTCCCGTCTATCGAGGAGCGAATCATTTACTTCCGCCAAAAAAAGGGTAAACTCATCATCCTTACGCATTTCCTTTTCAATTGACTTTTGAGGTTGTGAGCGCGTGAGTTCCTTAGAAAAATCATCGAAAAGGTGCACGAGGGAATTTCTGAGTAGAATCATTTGATTGGCAAACTTCGGACTAGTGTTTTTAAGGGGATCGCCATAATCATTGCCATCGTGAAAGGGAAAACCACTGGTTCCACGAAGCTTGTCTATCCATTCGGTATAGGGGATATTAGACATGAGAATGGGAATGATTCTCGATCGGTTCCCAACGGTAAGACCTACCTTCTCCCTTTCTACTTTGGAGAGAAAGTGTTCTAATTCCTTAAGACAGTATTCAGATTGCGGATATAACCGCGAGTAAAGACAGATCATTACTGCAGATTTGTCAATCGCTTCAGCAATGGAATTGTCAAAAACTTCGCTACGATCCAGATTTTTGCTGTCCCACCAAATTTTTATCTCTTTGGAATGCTTGTTCAGCTTAGTGTCCAAATACTTATAAAATTGGTCGATCCAGCCATCTTCGTCAAATGTTTCCGATTCATTATCGGCATGGACATAGCTTATAAAAATATCGTATTCAAATCCCGGAATCAATGCCATAACAATTAATATAAATATAGGCCATAGACCTTTTAGACATTAATGAGCAGGAGTGAGGAGGTGGACTAATTTACGAATAGTTTCCTATAAATTGGCAAGTATGCTAAAGATAATTTATGTTTTACTCCTTTTTTAGATAAAATTGATAGAATAAAACAATCAGACCTCCTAAAACACCGGGAAGGCCATTGAAAAAATTAAAGGTAGGCCATGTCTAAGGTCTTTTACTTCAACCCTCCTAAAATGACAATTCACCGCAGACTAAATAGCCAGTTAATTTTGAAGTGGCAATCTTGGGTCTGTAATTAAGCTATCCAAGCTGAAAAGCCAGTCCGTCTATTTAAACTCCAAGGTTCATTTCAGGTGCCGGAAAGAAGTATTATTAACCCTCCCAAAAGATTGATTCATATAAAAATCAATTATTTAACAAATTAAATGGAAGTAGCGTGTTATTTAAGTCTACATTTGTCGCATAACGATTTAGTGAGCCTATCTTTTTTTAATCTTTCCCAATTTTAATTAATCTTTCGCTTTTTCTAAACTTTAACGGCCGGAGTATATCGGACGTTTTATGGGTAACACCAGTTGGATTGATTTGACGTTCCACCCCGAAGTTTCCTCATTCATCGTATACAAAACCCTGTGTTGTGACCCATAGTAAAATTTCTATCTTTGCGGAAATTAACTTGGATCGGGAAATGAAAAGTAGGCGACAACAAAGTATAATTTAATCACATAGAAACAATGTTAAAAGAATTTATAAATAAATTAATAAATAAAAGAGTAGAAGTAATGAAAGAAGGTACAGTAAAGTTTTTCAACGAGGCCAAAGGTTTTGGCTTTATAAAAGTTAAAGATTCGGAACAAGATATTTTTGTCCATTCCACCAATCTTATCGACAACATCCGTGAAGATGATCAAGTACAGTTTGACGTAGAGCAAGGAGAAAAAGGTCTTAGCGCCGTAAAAGTAAGATTGCTATAACAGGAGTTACAGTAAATAGATTAAGAGGCCATCCTTGCGGGTGGTCTTTTTTTGTGCCTATAAGTCACATCTTAAAATCGGTGTTTGACTATCTATTTCCGGCTCGGTTCTTTTTCACAATTTTTCCTATGGGAACTCCATTGATCAAAACATCTTTTAAAACTGCCTGTCCGTTCTTAATGCTTACAAGCGCATAAGTAACCTGACTGGTAGCGAGTTGGGCTTTTCTATAAGCCCGTTCTGCTTCTGGAGCTTTGGTTTCTTCCATATAAAATCTGTTGAAGGGGTACTCAATGTTCAGGCTTTTAAGGTGGTTTCCCCACACAAAACCCACCTTGGCGGTAACGAAATCATCGCTTTCCTTTGGCTTGACTTTTGAGATGAAATCGATCTTGGCAAAGCCTTGTGAATCAGTCTTTAATGTCACGTAAACATCCTCTCCTGCACTCCAATTTTCTATATCATCCACCTCAGTGGTGTTCTCCTTATATTGAAGCGTGATATACTTCCCCCGAAAGGGATCGGAGGGATCGATAGGTGCCGTCTTAAACTTGTATTCTTTTCCTGTTTCCAGTACTTTTTCGTTGTCCCAGATCATTTTTCCCGGAAGGGCCAGTTGGAGGAGAGCAACTATGATAAAGACCGTCAACGCCGTACTCTTCTTATCCATTTCTCTTTCTCTTTTTAAGCATTAAATAATTCGCCATAAAAAACCCAATCCCGATTGTCATTAATATCAGACCTCGAATAACAAAGCTCAGGTCAGTGTTGAGAAAGCGGATTGCGATCCAAATAGTAATTATGGAGAGCCCAAGGTTCAATATCCCAAGATGTTCCCGTTTTGCACCCTCGACGATCTTTAAAATGCTTACGGCTAAGATTATCAAATTGATAAGAACCGCAGAAGCGGTGGTAAAATAACCGATGATGAAAATTGGTATAAAAACCAGGAAAATGGGAGAGAGGATAGGAAGTTCCCGCAATGGTTTGTTTTTTTGCTGTCTATAAAGGTATAGTAAGGCGGCGACGGATAGAAGTATTGCCACCCAGAATTCCCGAGCCATAATCCAATTTTTAAAAAGGGGTAGCCCACTTTGTAACTCCCTCCAAAATCCTTCGAAACTGCACATAAACAAAAGAACCAACGTACCGAGTGCCCCTATGACTTTATAAGGGTTGTTTCTCAAATCTTTATCCGTGAAAAAGGGAGTGTTGCCAATGATGTAGAACAAAGCAAAAAGACTGAAGTAAGCCACGTACATCAATACACTCGCATCGGCAGACAAAGTTCCCAGAACGATGGTTAGCGATACTGGAATGAGCCAATTCCCAACAAGTAAAAAATTGCTTTTTGGGCGGTTGCGGAGCGAGAGGAAATAATGGGGCAAAACAGCAATCAATAAGGCCCAATAAATATAGGAATCAGAAACGTGATAGGAAAAATAACTGGTTTCAGCAGCGTAATAAGTTATACCCAGCAAGTAGAGTAGGGCGGCTGCGGATGATTTCATCACATAGATCAGAGGCAGGCAGAGCAACATCCACGTGAGGAAAAAGGAACTTAAGTTTCCTGGGATGTGGTAAATCTGCCCCACGAGTGAAATACAGGCTCCCACCGCAAAGAACAATAAGGTAGTGGCACTTTCCCTCCAAACAGTACTTTCCCACCTTTTTAAAAGCACAAAGACACATATTGCTTGGGCCACCACCAACGGTAAAAATGCAAAGATCGTTTTAGTGGACCTTGAAAGCTCATCCCAATTATGCGCCAGTATCAATATAATTCCTAGTCCGACCAGGATGGCTCCCAAAATTCCAAAGACGACGAAAAGCCTATTGGAGGAGGAACCCGCGTTTCTTTTATAGAACTGCCGAATTCCCTCCGCAGTTTCTGGGGTAATGACTCCCGCCTTTAGTAATTCTGGAATGTCCTTCTGTATACCCATTTTATTCAGTAAATCAGTAGTCAGTGATCAGTAACTCAATAACACAATAACCCATAAATAGAATTAAATAGAATCCTTCATTTCCTTTTACTCCAAACTTCATCGATTGGGTCTCCCTTAGAGGAAAGACCGGTATGATGCCAATTGCCATCTGATAGATTGAAATTAAATTGAAGTTGGAGACCTACTCTGGAACGATCTCTGGAGAAAAATTCGATATTCTCGGTATAAATGCCGTCCTTGCTGGTGTATGTACCTCCGCCCGTGGCCATAAATTGTTTGGTTTCCGTATTGTAAGCTATCCATTGAAAACGGGTGCCGGACAGTATTTTCATTGTTTTTCTCGGGGTATTGGTCTCTCTCAGCTGTGTTTTCCCCTGTATCGTCCTGCCGGACATTAACCACGCTCCATGCAATTTACCGGGAGTGCCGTCGTCGATTCGTTCCAGTTTGATATCGCTATTGACGATTTCCATTGTGGAATCATTTATAAAAACCTCAAAACTCTTTTCGGTTCCCACAGCTTCGGGGTTTTCGGAATCAAATTCCACTGTCTCGGTCATCGTCTTGCCATCCAAGCTCCAACTTCCGCCATTGGTGGCGATAAATTCTCCCGAATCGGCATTAAAGGTTGTCATCACGTGATATGCATCGGAAAAAATAACAACACTTCTCAATCTCTCCCCGTCCTCCGAAGTGTAATTCCTTTCCCAAGCTCCAATAAAGCTTTGCGAGTTGCTTCCGAACGACAGGAGGATGCAGGCGAAGAAAAAGAACGCTGTTTTCATGGTAATTGTTTGAATGTTGGATATGTTTTTTCTCAATCTAAAATACTGTTTATTTATCAGATAGATCCCCACACACCGAAAAGGGCTGCTATTGATCTGAAATTTTATCACCTAAGAACTGGGCAGAAACGAACTTTAATGTGTTTTCTTCTCATTGTTTAAAGGAAATGGTTCCGTCTGAAGTCTTTCGAACTCAAACCATTCATCTCCTATAAAAAAGTACAATTCCCCAAAATCTTTCCTGTCAATCAAATCCTGAAGTTTTTCATCTTCAATTAAATAATTTAGAAACCTCCCTATGATTTGTTCCCTTATATTCAAGGTATCGACCATGTATTCCATAAAATGATCCTCAAGGAAAATAAGATTACTTTCCTTCTTTTCAAAGTTGATATATTTTTTTAATCTTTTGGTCCTTCCGCTTATCGCGTTGATTATTGGATCCACATCCAAGGATCCACCCAAAAGCGACAGGAGGTGTACGGCCTTAAAATCCCCTGCGGTGTACAGCTGTCTTTCATAAGGAGTTAGGGTTTTAATTTCCTTTTTAAGAATTCCCAAGGACACGGCATTGTATTCTGGTTTCGGCTTGATAAACACTTCATCCAGCTGGTTTATCTGACCGAATATTGAAGGGTTTATGGTATCCGAGAGAGGTGAGGGAAGGGAGTCTTCTGTGGCCGTTGTAGAATGGAGAACCATTGAGCCCTTGGCGCGGCTGGAATCCAATCGCTCTTCTTTTTGTTGGGAAAACGAATGAATGGAGTAAAGGATCAATAAGACTAAAAATAGTGATTTCATCCGTTTTTAGGTTTCTGGGCATTTCAAAAATAGAAATGATTACGGAGGTTTCTGTTAAATAGAACACAAGGAATTGGCAATCTTTTTGGGTTCCATGGTTAAATAACTGACTTCCATAAGCCGAGACCCCAGCTTCATCCTCAATTCTGAGTGGGATATCAACTCATTTTCACTATATTTAATTCCATCATTATATATCTAAAGATCATGAGAATATTTTTACTTCTTTTTGTCGTTCTCTTGGTGAGCAGTTGTAAAACCGAAAAGAGAATCAATGTGGTTGAAAGAGCTGTGCCTGAACGTGGGGAACTGAGTAGAGACTCCCAGATTTTTCTTGGAAATCGATTGTTTTCAGAAAAAAAATGCATCACATGCCATGATGTAGACCGAATAAAAAAAGGGCCTTCCGTCAAGGAAATCGTAAGCGTTTATAAAGAGAAAAATGGGGATATCGTCGCATTCCTAAAAGGAAAGTCCAAACCCATCGTGGACACCAACCCTTGCCAAGTGGCGATTATGCAGGAGAACATTGATGGTTTCTTAAAGGATATATCTGATGAGGAAATGAATTCGATAGCGACATATATGATGCACGTGGACGACTTATATTAGGAATAGTTTAGTTTATATTGGATGAGGAAGGGTCAGGTTTATCGCTTCCCGGTTTCAGGCGCAGTTTCCATCGTCTATTTCTCCAACCAAGCATCTATTATACCATAAATTTCATTCTGCACTTCAGGATCAAAGCTTTTAATCCGGGTTCGGTGGTCTCCTTTTGGTTTTACAAATTTATATAGTTCGCGTGTACTGGCATTCTCCGTTAACTCAACAGCGGTAGCGTTCCAGGAATCGTATTCCCCATAGATAAACAGCATTTTTTCTGCTTTTAAATCCAAGAATGTTTTTACACGCTGCATGGGTTTAAAATCAAATGGCTTGGTAATCCCGTCTGGAAAAGCCCAATCAAAAGTGTACATTTTATCCGTATGTAGATATTGTTCAAACGGAAGGGTTTTATAGCCATAAATGCCCTGTTCCGTCAATGCCGCCCAAAAATAGGGCTGTAGTTTTTCCACGGAACTTTCTTCAAAAAAGCCATAACCAACCACATCAATTAAATGTTTGTAAATAGCTTCAGGACTGGCCGTTTCCATAGGAATAGTATCTGGATCCGTACCCCATTGCCAGTAGGCAAACGAGTATTCCAGGATGGTATAATCAATGGCCTTGTCCACCCCAAATTCCCAGGACATTCCGTTTTCTTCAGCTTTCGTCTTTAATATTTCCAAGAGGGCAGCTCGATTTTCAAAACATAGGTCTTGAAAGTTTTTAACCTTTTCCCTTTCCTCGGCGGTCCCAACTGTTTTTAGAAATTCAAAAATCCGGGGATCTTCTCTACTAAAGTTCAAGGGCCCAACATAGCAAACGCAAGCGTCTACATTTTTGGGGAAATAGCTGCGATGTACCATAACTGTTTGGCAACCTTTGGATATTCCCGTGGAAATAAATTTTGCTTCCGGATATAAGGCATCCCTAATTGCACTAATAATCCTCGCTTGATCTTTAGCGGCATTTTCCACAGTAAGTGTATACCAATCTATGTCTTCGGGCCGTGAATCATTAAAATATCTGTGCTCTATAGAAATTTGATTGGCATTGTAATGACTGGCCAATTCGCCCGCCTTCTCAGAATTGATCCCATAACCACTGAGCTCTACAATTACCGGTTGGTCAGGATTTTCATACCCCAGAAATACGCGTTGCCTAAAACTGCCTTTTGACAAGTCATCATAATCGATTGGCTGTTCAAACCAGAGCACATAGTTTTCATCAAAATGGCTTACAGTGGGTCTCTTTTCAATACTCACTATGTTGTCAATCGCTGCCAATTTCTCAAAGTTTGAAATTTCCGTTGCAGGTATTACAACTCTTGAAGGGCTTTTACAGCCCACAATTAGTAAAAGAGAAAGTAAAAAATAAAAATGACGAATTGATTTCATAATATTTCCAATTTTAAAGTCTTAAAAACCGACGAACGGCCGTTATTCCATAATTTCGTAGTCAATATCCAATTTTCTCAAGGTTCTTAATGCAGAACGCGAATTTTTATCGTCAACCTCACTATTTATTTTAGAGTACATAGATTCATTTCTCCACTGTGGTGCCTGTGGCAACTGTTTTGGCAAACTCCATAAAATGAGATTCAAACCGTTTCAGCATCGGCTGCATTTTTTCCAAATACAGTACATACTGGCATTTCACAATGCTTCGAGTTAGGGACATAATAGCCGAATAATCTGATTTTTGCGAGAGAAACTCAGCGTCGTCAATACTCATTAATCTTAATTCAGCGGTGTTTATTCCATTGGATAAGAGTAGCTTGTTCAATGCTGTTGGCGTAGCAATCAACAGATCAATTCCCATAGCAATTTCAGACTTTTGGATATCGAGATGAATTTCCTCGGTGGCCAAATAAATCCGTAGATCACTCCCCTTGGAATATTCCTGGAAGAGGTTGTAAAGCTCCTGTGCTTTCCCACTATTTTCTACCAGCGCTACGGCACGAGGCACATTTTCAATGGCTCTAAATTTCAATTCTTGCAGAGTAGTGAGAATAAGCGTAGTCGTTTTTCCACTATCTTTTGGCGCCACGCAATATACATGGGAGCCACTTTTTATTACGGGTATGCTCTTCTTCTGAAATGGAGTAGGGGCTGTTATTCCTCGAAACTGCAGCATCTCTTGTATATTGCGATGTAATTTTTTAAAGGGCATAAGAATGGAGCTAATGATGGTTTTTGCGCGGGTTAAACAACCTGCCCAACAAAGATAACATCTATAGGGCATTTAAATGTAGGAACGGCTATTTTCCCATTCAAGAAGAAACTTGCGACCTATCTTGCTGATATGGAACACGGAAACACGGATCGGGCGGATATTACGGATTTTTATCTGCGTGAATCCGTATAATCCGCGTCATTTGCGTTCCATCTTTTCCAGCCTAACGGGAATTGAACACGGATAACGCGGATCGGGCGGATATTACGGATTTTTATCTGCGTGAATCCGTATAATCCGCGTCATCTGCGTTCCATCTTTTCCAGCCTAATAGCAATTTTACGGTTTTTTATCCATCAATCAGTTTTTCAGAAAAACATACGAATTCAAAGAAGTGGCAATCGCAATCCAAATAAGATAAGGTGTGATGATTAGCGATTTAAGTTTTAATTCCGGCCAATAATAAAACAGGAGGAACCCAATAACAACGGCAAACACAGTTAACACAAACAGCCCCGTTAAAACTTGATGGTAATGAAAGAATATTGGATTCCAGATTAGGCTCAATATATAATGAAGTATCAATACGCCGATAAGAAATTTTTTGTTGGCCACTACAGGCCATAAATACGCCAGATAAATACTAAAACAAATCATGGTCACGGTCCAGGATATGCCAATGACCAAACCGGAGGGAGTCCAAGGAGCCGTTTCGAGCCCAAGATACCATTCAGATTTTGGACCCTTCCCACCTAAAAAACGAGCCAGCCCGAGGGAAGTAAAATTTAGTATCAAAAACAGAATCAGTCTGTAAGCCATTCTCTATAAAGTAAAAAATAATTATTTATTCCTTTGGTTTATCATCTCACTCAATTCAAAATTCTTAAACTCTGCGTTCTTTGCGCCTTTGCGGTAAAATATCACCGCAGAGACGCAGAGGTCGCGGAGAAAAAAGATCGACATAAAAGGCTACGATTCCTCCTCAATAACCTTCCAAAGCACCTCCCAAACATTCCCAGCCACAATTTTATGTCCCGCAATATTAGGATGAATTCCGTCACTCTGATTTAATTCTTTAATCCCACCAACATCTTTTAAAATAAAAGGAATAAAGGCGATTTTGTTTTCTGAAGCCAGATCAGGGAAAACCTTTTTAAACTGTGTGGTGTAATCCTGACCCATATTGGGCGGCAGTTGCATTCCCGCCAAGATGATTTTTGTGTTGGGACTTTTCGCCTTCACCGCATTGATAATCGCCTGTAGATTGGCTTTTGTTTCGGAGATTGGAACACCGCGCAGCCCGTCGTTTGCGCCCAGTTCCAAAACGAAAATGTCGATATCTTGATTGAGAATCCAATCGATCCTACTTCTTCCTCCTGCGGTTGTTTCGCCACTTACTCCAGAATTTACAACAACATAATGTAGACCGAGGGAATCAATTTTATGCTGAATAATTCCCGGAAACGCGTCGTTGGTATCATCCAATCCATATCCCGCGGTAATGCTGTCGCCAAAAAACAAGATGGTTTTAGTGGAAGTTTTTTCCGGAGCTTCAGTTTCAGTAATGACATTTTCACTACCCGTGGCAGGGGTTTTTGATTTCGTGTCATTTCCACAGGAAATCAAAACAAAAGCAAGTAGGAAATAACAAAACTTTATGAGGTTTCGAGACTTGGAAGCTGTACTATTTAAAAGGCTTTGCGTAGTTTTGGGGATTGACATATTGGGTGTGGATTAGTATAAAAATTATTTGATAATGGCATTCCTGTTGTCAGTTTGAGTCCTTCGACTACGCTCAGGATAAACCATAGTCCGGATGTCAGTTCGAGCGCAGTCGAGAACTATTTATGGGATCTTATAATGGACGTTTCGACTGCGCTCAACGTGACATCCGTTAGAATATTCAAATTGGAACGTTATTTCACGCAGAGCCTGCCTGCCAAGGCACGACAGGCAGGTGCGCAGAGAAAAAAGCGCAGAGAAACGCAGAGGATTAATTAGTTTACCCTCCGCGTTTCTCAGCACTTAACTCCGCGCCCTCTGCGTGAAACCCGTACTCCGCGTGAAACCTTTTACAAAACATCATAAAATTTAAATGACAAAGATATTAAAGATTAACGGCCTGGAGCGAACTTATAAAAGCGGTTCCAAGGAATTAACAGTTCTTCACGATGTTTCCTTCGACGTTGATAAAGGACAGACATTCGCTATCGTCGGTCCCTCGGGAAGTGGAAAAACCACCTTATTGGGATTGGCCGCAGGCCTGGACACTCCCAATGCCGGCACAGTGGAATTATGCGGCCATATTTTAAATACCCTAAATGAAGACGAACGCGCACAACTGCGAAATGAAGAAGTGGGTTTTATCTTTCAGGATTTCCAACTCTTACCCACTTTAACCGCTCTTGAAAACGTAAGCGTACCCTTGGAATTACAGGGTTCCAAAATTGCCACTGCCAAAGCCAAGGAATTACTGCAAAAAGTGGGTTTGGGAGATCGTATGCATCACTATCCCTCTCAATTATCCGGCGGAGAGCAACAGCGGGTAGCGGTGGCAAGAGCTTTTTCAAACAGTCCCTCCATTTTATTTGCAGATGAACCTACCGGAAATCTCGACGAAGAGACTGGCGAGAAAATAATACAATTGCTATTTAACCTCAATGAAGAAGCGGGAACCACCTTGATGATCATTACCCACGATTTGGATCTTGCCGCAAGAACCCAGCAAATCCTGAGATTGAAAGGTGGCAAGATTTTAACGAATGAAACAACAGTAAAACCTTGAACAAGTCTGCGTTAAAATCCAATCTCATTCCCGCCTGGCTTTTTAAAATGGCTTGGCGCGATGCAAAAGCGAGTAGGACGCGCTTGCTGCTTTTTATGGCATCCATTGTTCTGGGAATTGCCGCCGTGGTCTCCATACAGCTGTTCAGCCAAAACCTAACCGATAATATCCAGCGGCAATCAAAATCCTTGATGGGTGCCGACTTTGTTATCGATAGCGATGAACTTCCCACGGAGCGTGCCCAAGCGATTATCGATTCCTTACACCCAGATGCATCGGAAATAAATTTTGTTTCCATGGTCGCTTTTCCTAAAAATGAAGGGACTAAATTGGTACGAGTACGCGGCCTGAAAGGTGATTTTCCATTTTACGGAGCTCTTGAAACAGAGCCAGTTACAGCGGCTACTTCATATCAAGCTTTAGGTAGTGCTTTGGTGGATGCAACATTGATGTTGCAATACAATCTTCATCCTGGCGATTCAATAAAAGTGGGTGAAATAACCTTGCCAATTCTGGGAGCAATAAATGCAATTCCCGGAAATTCAGCCGTGGCAACTTCCGTAGCACCTTTGGTAATTATTCCTTTACAATTTATAGAGGAAACAAAATTATTGCAGTTTGGAAGCCGAAAAAAATATCAGTTTTACTATAAACAACCCAATGCAGATCTAGCGGAATTGGAAAATAGAGTAAAGCCAATGCTCGCAACAGAAAATGCAGGTTTAAAAACCCACACCAGCGCCAGTAGCCAATTGGGTCGCCAATATGAAAATGTGGGCTCCTTTTTAAACCTAACCGCTTTTATCGCCCTCTTGCTCGGTTGTGTTGGGGTTGCCAGCTCCGTAAACATCTATATCAAGGAAAAAATTAAGGCGATTGCCGTTTTAAAATGTTTGGGCGCTTCCCGAAAACAAAGCTTTTTGATCTTCCTGATCCAAATTGCGGGAATAGGAATCTTGGGAGGAATTATAGGAACCGCGATAGGAGTAGGGCTTCAAGAACTTTTCCCCATTGTATTAAAAGAGTTTCTACCTTTCGATTTAACCATTAATATCACCGCACAGCCTTTAATCACAGGTGTTCTTTTGGGATTGATAATGTCGGTTTTATTTGCCTTACTGCCCTTGTTGCGCACTTGGTATGTTTCCCCATTGGAAGTGCTTCGATTTAGCGGCGATACTTCAAAACAGTCCAAAATGGCGCGTAATGTTGTTATTGCCGTGATTGTTTTGTTTTTATACGCCTTTTCCTATTGGTTGCTTCGGGATTTGGTGTTTGCATTGGTCTTTATTGTTGGAGTCCTAATAACCTTCGGCATTCTGTCCGGGATTGCCATCGGCACCATGAAATTGATCAAAACCTTCTTTCCCAAAAGCGCAGGATTTACAACACGGCAAAGTCTGCTGAATTTATTCCGTCCCAACAATCAAACTATCGTGCTATTGGTTGCAATTGGTTTGGGCACATTTTTGGTCAGTACGCTTTATTTTACAAAGGATATTTTACTGGATAAAACAGCAATTGGGAAAACTTCCGACCGTGCCAACCTGATCACTATCGACGTGCAACCAGACCAAGTAGAGGCGGTGGAAAATACTTTTAAGGCGAATGACTTATCCGTTTTGGATAACATCCCCCTGGTTACCATGCGGATGCACAGCATAAAGAAGGAATTGGTAAACAAATTGCGAACAGATAGTACTTCCCAAGTAAAAAATTGGGTCTTAAACCACGAGTTTAGAACCACTTACCGCAGCAATCTTATAGATTCCGAAGAAATTAAAGCAGGGGAGTGGGTGCCAGTGCAAAAGAAAGGCGATACCATTCCAATCTCCATTTCCGATAATCTTGCAAGGGATGCCGATGTAGGCGTTGGCGATCCAATTGTTTTTAATGTGCAGGGCGTTCTTATGCCAACAATTGTCAAAAGCATCCGAAAAGTGGATTGGTCTAACCTGCAACCCAATTTCACCATCGTTTTTCCCAGCGGAGTTTTGGAAAACGCACCCCAATTTAATGTATTGACCACCTACGCACCAACCGAAGCCAGTTCGGCCAGCTTGCAACGGGACTTGGTCACTAAATTTCCCAATGTATCCGTGATTGATTTACGGCAGATGTACACTGTCGTAGAAGACATCCTAAACAAGGTATCTTGGGTCATAAATTTTATGGCGTTCTTTAGCATCCTCACCGGCATCATCGTTTTAATTGGTTCCGTACGCACCAGTAAATACCAACGCATAAAAGAAAGTGTTCTCCTACGAACCTTGGGCGCAAAAAACAAACAGATCCTCACCATTACCGCCCTGGAATATTTATTCCTGGGAATTTTGGGAAGTCTCCTGGGAATCCTTTTGGCGTTGGTCAGCAGTTTGCTCTTGGCAATATTTGTATTTCAAGAACCCTTTGCACCTTCGCTAATCCCGTTTTTGGTTTTCCTCCCCGGAATCTCTCTTTTGGTTTTGGGGATTGGTTTGAGCAATATTCGGGAGGTTTTGGGGAGTTCGCCGTTGGAGGTGCTGAGGAAGGGTGGGTAGGTGGAGTGGTCGGTGTTCAGTCCCGATAGCTATCGGGAGTTGGCTGTCTGATATTGTACAAAGAACATCCTCGAAATTAAAACCCCAAAGGTTTTCAAAACCTTTGGGGTTTGAAAACACCTAGTTCAGGATGTCATACAGCTTATAATAAAAGAGAAGCAGTTTAAAGGAACTAAACAACCATGGACCAAAGTGCTATAGGTTTCTACAACAGACTGAAAGTCTGTTTCATTCGTGAAATAGATAGTGCATCATTTACATTCACATTGATAGAGAACGAGTAAATTTGTAAAAAACCGGCCGACAGGCAGGTTTGTGAAAATTCCTGATCCCGAAGCTTCGGGAGCGGTAGCCTAATCCAAGATGCCCCAAAGTACCTAGTTTAAACTCTATTTGAGACCAATAAAAAATGGAACCTAACATAGAAAACCTATACAAGCACGTAGCCTTCCTTACTTCCATATATCCTTACCGGAACTATAAAAACATTGAAAGTCTTCAAAAAGCAGCAGGATATATCAAGGCGGAATTGAAGGAAATTGGTTTCCCGACAACCAGCCAGCAATGGGAAGCTAAAGGGAATATATACGAAAACCTTATCGCTCAATATCAACCCCAAAAAACAAAACGCTTTATAATCGGTGCCCATTACGACGTATATAAAGAAACAGTGGGCGCAGACGATAACGCCAGCAGTGTGGCGGGCTTGTTGGAAATCGCTCGAATGTTGACCAAAAGCGAATTGAAATTGGATTATGGAATCGATTTCGTGTTTTTCTCTCTGGAGGAACCTCCCTTTTTTAAAACAGATAAGATGGGAAGCTATATTCACGCCAATTCCATTGCAAATACCGACAAGGATTATATAGGGATGATCGCTCTTGAAATGATAGGTTACTATCGCGAAGAAAAGCTGGCTTCCAAAGATGATTCGCTCTATAAAAACCAATTGATAGTTTCCGGAATTAAAAAGTTTGATGGCTTTAACAAAAAAATCTCCCAGCTGCTGAAAGCGAATGGAAGTATAGACTCCCGACGTTTATCCTTTGCCGATAATTACCCCAATAAAGGCCCTTCAGACCATCGCAACTATTGGCCATTCCATATTCCCGCAGTAATGGTCATCGGCACCGGAGGCCATGGAAATCCACATTATCACACAAACACAGATACTATTGAAACGCTGGATTTTGAGATTATGAGGGATGCGGTGGGGAGTATTGGGTATGCGGTGTTTAACTTTTTGGGAGGAAAAAGGACGTAAGACGGTAGGAGGTAAGACGTAGGACAATTAGGAGGTATGATTTTTAACTTTCAAACGCTAGTGCGAGCGTCTCGCTCGTGATGATTGCGATCGTATGGGACACGGGTGAGGCGCCAGCGCCAGCTGGGAAATAAAATTTAAGATAATTGAGGAATCCCGCAATTAGATGACTTTTTGTTTTTGTAATTTGTCCAAAATTTGTCAACTTAAGGTTGAAACCCTGGATTTAGACATTTATCAAAACTCACAGTAACTTTCTGAAATTGCACAAAACATTAGAAATTAACCCCAAAAGATTTATAAGAAATAAATAATGACAAGCATAAACCAAAGAGCTGAATTACAAGCAAAAATATGGAGAATAGCCAACGATGTACGTGGCTCTGTTGATGGATGGGATTTTAAACACTTTGTATTAGGAACACTTTTCTACCGTTTTATAAGTGAAAACTTTGCAACATATATAGAAGGAGGCGATGAGAGTATTGACTACGCAAAATTATCTGATGATGTTATAACGCCTGAAATAAAAGAGGATGCGATTAAAACAAAAGGGTATTTTATTTATCCGAGTCAGCTTTTTGTGAATGTTGCCAAAACAGCGAATACCAATACGAATCTAAACACCGATTTAAAATCCATTTTTGACGCGATTGAAGGTTCTGCAAATGGTTATCCCTCCGAACCGGATATAAAAGGATTGTTTGCAGATTTTGATACGACCAGTTCGCGATTGGGAAATACGGTTGAAGGCAAAAACGACCGATTGGCCAAAGTTTTAAAAGGTATAGAAGCATTAAACTTTGGAAATTTCGAAGACAATCAAATTGACCTTTTTGGGGATGCTTATGAATTTCTGATTTCCAACTATGCCGCCAACGCCGGAAAATCGGGAGGGGAGTTTTTTACACCTCAACACGTATCCAAACTTATTGCGCAATTGGCGATGCACGGACAGACTTCCGTCAATAAGATATATGACCCTGCAGCAGGATCGGGTTCTTTGCTGTTGCAAGCCAAAAAACATTTTGACAACCATATTATTGAAGAAGGTTTTTTTGGGCAGGAGATAAACCATACCACCTATAACCTGGCGCGTATGAATATGTTTTTGCACAACGTAAACTATGACAAGTTTAATATCGTACTGGGCGATACCCTCATAAATCCCCAACTGGGAGACGATAAACCCTTTGATGCCATTGTGTCTAATCCGCCCTATTCCATAAAATGGATAGGAAATGACGACCCCACTTTAATCAACGACGATCGTTTTGCACCTGCCGGGGTGCTGGCTCCTAAATCAAAAGCCGATTTTGCTTTTGTGTTACACGCCTTAAGTTATCTATCCAGCAAAGGAAGGGCGGCCATTGTTTGTTTCCCGGGTATCTTCTATCGTGGGGGTGCCGAACAAAAAATTAGAAAATATTTGGTAGATAACAATTATGTAGAAACCGTAATTTCTGTAGCGCCCAATCTGTTTTTCGGAACCACTATAGCGGTAAATATTCTGGTGCTCTCCAAAAGTAAGACTGATAATACCACGCAGTTTATAGATGCCAGTGGCGAAGGTTTTTTCAAAAAAGCAACCAATACCAATGTGTTGACCGATAAGCATGTTGATAAAATCATGAAGCTCTTTGACAGCAAAGAAGATGTAGATCACATAGCAGTCTCGGTGGACAATGACAAAATTGCTAAAAACGATTATAACCTGTCTGTGACTTCTTATGTAGAGGCAAAGGATACGCGTGAAGTGATTGATATTGTGGAGTTGAATGCCGAGATTTTCAAAACTGTAAAAAACATAGACAGGCTACGTGCGGATATTGATCATATTGTAAAGGAGATAGAAGCATGAGTTATTTAGAAAAATTATTGGAGGGGGTTGAGGTGGAGTGGAAGACTTTGGGGGAAGTTGCAGAAATTTATGGTGGTCTTACAGGGAAAAGCAAACCTGACTTTGAAAATGGAAACGCAAAATATATTCCCTATAAAAATATTTTTGGAAATATTGAAGTTAACTTTAATAATCTAGAAAGTGTAAATATTTCATTAGGAGAAAAACAAAATGCTATTAAATATGGCGATGTGCTTTTTACTGGTTCTTCGGAAATTGCAGAGGAAGCTGGAATGTCATCTTCTGTGACTATAAATCTCAATGAAGAAATTTATTTAAATAGTTTTTCTTTTGGTTTGAGATTTAATTTTGATATAGAAATGACACCTGAATTTTCAAAATATCTTTTTAGGAGTCGTTTTATGCGTAAAGAAATAGCAAGAACAGCTAGCGGTGTAACACGTTATAATATTTCAAAGGCAAGATTTAAAAAACTCCAAATCCCCATTCCACCTCTTTCCGTTCAAAAAGAAATTGTTCGTATTCTCGATACTTTTACAGAGCTTACAGCAGAGCTTACAGCAGAGCTTACAGCAGAGCATACAGCACGTAAAAAACAGTATGATTTTTATAGGGAAGAGTTGTTGCGCTTTGATGAAGGTGAAGCCTGCCTGTCGGGCAGACAAGTGGAGAGAATGAGTTTGGGGGAGGTCGGGGAGTTTCAAAGAGGTAAACGTTTTGTGAAAGATGATTTAATCGCTGAAGGAGTACCTACAATACATTATGGTGAAATGTATACTCATTATGGAACATGGGCAGATCAAACTAAATCTTTTGTAAGTGAAGAGCTTGTTGCAAAGAAAAATCTGCGAATAGCAGAAAAAGGAGATGTTGTCATCGTTGCAGCCGGTGAAACAATTGAAGATCTTGGAAAAGGAACCGCTTGGTTAGCGGATGAAGGCGTTGTCGTTCATGATGCTTGCTTTTCATTCCGAAGTCCTATAAATTCGAAGTATTTTGCATATTTCACTCGTACAAAACAATATCACGATCAAATAAGAAGACATATATCTTCGGGTAAAATTTCTGCTATTAATTCAAAAGGATTAGGGAAAGTAATTATACCTATCCCTTCAAAAGAAGAACAAGAGCGCATCGTTTCCATTCTCGATAAATTTGATACGCTCACCGATTCCATAGCTGAAGGTCTGCCAAAGGAGATAGAGTTACGTAAAAAGCAGTACGAATACTACCGAGATTTGTTGTTAACTTTTCCAAAACAGGAACCCCAATGAGTACCTACAAAACCATAGCAGAATCCAATAATTTTATCGTTCTTGATAAATACACCAAGTATTCAGAGGCACAAGAGGCAGCTGCTGTCTATCAAACAGAAGCGGCATTGGAGCGGGAATTCATTCAGGATTTAATCAATCAGGGATATGAAAATCCAACCCAACTTACTTCTATTGAAGCCATGCTTGCTAATGTTAGGGTGCAATTGCAAATGCTCAATAATATGACGTTTACAGATGGCGAATGGGCCCGTTTTGTAGAAGAATATTTGGATAAGCCCAGTGATAACCTTGTGGATAAAACAAGAAAATTGCACGACGATTATATTTACGATTTTGTTTTTGATGATGGGCATATTCAAAACATTTACTTGGTGGACAAAAAGCAGGTTGCTCGGAATAAAGTGCAAGTAATTTCGCAGTTTGAACAGAAGGGAACCAATGCCAATCGATATGATGTCACTATTTTAGTCAACGGCTTGCCTTTGGTGCAGGTAGAATTAAAAAAGCGTGGGGTGGCAATCCGCGAGGCCTTTAATCAAGTCCATCGTTATACCAAGGAGAGTTTTAACAGCAATACTTCCCTATTTAAGTTTTTACAGATTTTTGTCATCTCCAATGGTACAGACAGCCGTTATTTTGCCAACACCGTAGAGCGAAATAAAAACAGCTTTGACTTTACCATGAATTGGGCAAAAGCGGATAATACACTCATTAAAGACCTGAAAGATTTTACGGCCACATTTTTTCAGAAACATACCCTTTTAAATGTGCTGCTCAATTATTCGGTATTCGATACAAGTGATATACTTCTTGTTATGAGGCCGTATCAAATTGCAGCAACAGAAAGAATTTTATGGAAAATAGAAAGTTCCTACCAGGCGAAAACTTGGTCTAAGCCTGAAAGTGGTGGTTTTATTTGGCACACCACCGGTTCGGGCAAAACGCTTACCAGTTTCAAAGCGGCACGACTTGCCACCCAATTGGATTTTATTGATAAAGTATTCTTTGTGGTAGACCGTAAGGATCTGGATTATCAAACCATGAAAGAGTATCAACGTTTCTCTCCGGATAGTGTGAACGGTTCGGATAGTACTGCAGGCTTAAAGCGGAATATTGAAAAAGATGATAACAAGATTATTGTCACCACCATTCAGAAATTGAATAATCTGATGAAAAGTGAAAATGATTTAGCCATTTATCAAAAGCAGGTGGTTTTCATTTTTGATGAAGCCCATCGTTCTCAATTTGGCGAAGCTCAAAAGAATCTTAAAAAGAAATTTAAAAAGTATTATCAATTTGGCTTTACGGGAACGCCAATTTTCGCTCAAAATGCTTTAGGCTCCGAAACCACCGCAAGCGTATTTGGTCGTGAATTGCATTCGTATGTTATCACGGATGCCATTAGAGATGAGAAAGTGCTAAAGTTTAAAGTGGATTATAATGATGTACGTCCACAGTTTAAAGGCATAGAAACCGAAATCGATGAAAAAAAGCTAAGTGCTGCCGAAAACAAAACAGCTTTGCTTCATCCTGCTCGTATCAAAGAAGTTTCTCAATACATTTTACAGAATTACAGACAGAAAACACATAGAACCAAAGGTGGAAACAGTGGCTTTAATGCAATGTTTGCAGTGAGTAGCATAGATGCGGCAAAGTTTTATTATGAGGAATTAAATAATTTACAAAAGGAAAGCGATAAGCCATTAAAAATAGCGACGATTTTCTCCTTTGCAGCCAACGAAGAGCAAAGTGCCATAGGTGAAATATTGGATGAAAGCTTTGAACCTTCTGCCATGAATAGCAGTGCAAAAGAGTTTTTATCTAAGGCCATCGAAGATTATAACAATCTATTTAAAACCAGTTTTGGGGTTGAAAGCAACGCATTCCAAAACTATTATCGCGATCTGGCAAAACGCGTAAAAAATAAGGATGTTGATCTGATTATTGTAGTAGGTATGTTCTTAACAGGATTTGATGCACCTACGCTCAACACACTTTTTGTAGATAAAAACCTGCGCTATCATGGATTAATGCAAGCCTTTTCGCGTACCAACCGTATTTTTGACGCCTCCAAAACCTTTGGTAATATTATTACCTTCCGTGATTTGGAGAAAGCGACCATTGATGCCATTACATTATTTGGAGACAAAAATACCAAAAATGTAGTCCTTGAAAAGAGCTATAAAGAATATTTGGAAGGCTTTACGGATATCGTCACTGGAGAAGCGCGAAGAGGTTATACAGAGGTGGTTAAGGAACTGAACGAAAGGTTCCCGGATCCAGACGAGATAGCTACCGAGGCCGATAAAAAGGATTTTACAAAACTCTTTGGAGAATACCTGCGCGTTGAAAACATATTACAGAATTACGACGAATTTGTCCATCTTAAAGCACTTCAAGAAATAGACATTACCGATAAGGAAGCTCTTGAAACCTTTAAGGAAAAACATTTTATAACAGATGAGGATATAGCCTCCATGCAAAAGATTGAAATGCTGCCCGAAAGAACTGTGCAGGATTATCGATCTACTTATAATGATATCCGCGATTGGTTAAGAGAGCAGCAAAAAGGAAAAGAAGCAGAAGAATCAACTATTGATTGGGATGATGTAGTCTTTGAAATAGATTTGCTTAAATCGCAAGAAATAAACCTCGATTACATACTTGAATTGATATTTGAGCAAAATAAAGAAACCAAAGATAAAGCGTCTTTAACTGAAGAGGTTCGTAGGGTGATTCGTGCAAGTATAGGCAACAGAGCAAAAGAGAGTTTAGTAGTCGATTTCATTAATGCAACTGACCTTGACAGCATTGAAGATAAAGCGAGCATTATAGATGCGTTCTTTTCCTATGCCCAAGAAAAACAAAAGGCAGAGGCTACAGAATTAATTGCAGACGAAGATCTAAATGAGGAGGCAGCAAAACGCTATCTTCTTGCATCTTTAAAGAGAGAATATGCCAGTGAAAACGGGACAGAACTCAATGCTATTTTGCCAAGAATGAGTCCTTTAAACCCTCAATATTTGACAAAAAAGCAGAGTGTGTTTCAAAAGATAGCTTCGTTTGTAGAGAAGTTTAAGGGAGTGGGAGGTAGGATATAAATTTGAACAAAAGTAAGATGATTCTCAATTATATCTGGGACTATCTCATAAAGTGTGTAAGTTAATAAAATAGCGGGGGCCGGCCCCCGCTATTTTATTATTTAGTTTTTAATATTTAACTTTTACACATTATGAAGAAAGACGATTTAATTTCAGATGATTTTTTGAAGCAGTTCA
>JACDJB010000107.1_pt1 | contig 116887 bp, 100 predicted proteins | sample 7454121 | NCBI WGS metagenome assembly JACDJB01 (sample SAMN14253290, study PRJNA609438) | sludge metagenome | isolation source: sludge after 25d culture with pyrite | collected 2018-12-20
AGCACCCCTACCGCCTGACCCACACCACCGCAAACCGCTTCACAACCCCGCTTCGCGCTCTGAACACTGCGGGTTAACCCCAGTGCCTGAACTGCGAAGAACCGAACTATAGCACGCATTTTTAACACCGTGCAAGCGGGATCGACAAAGACGCCACGGTATACTTTCCCCATGGCTGAAGACATCCTCATCAACGTCACGCCGTTCGAGACCCGGGTCGCCCTGGTGGAACAGGGCGCCGTGCAGGAATTGCACCTGGAACGCAGCATCCAGCGCGGGCATGTGGGCAACATTTACCTCGGGCGCGTGGCGCGCGTGCTGCCCGGCATGCAAAGCGCCTTCATCGACATCGGCCTGGAACGGGCGGCCTTCATCCACGTCGCGGACTTGCGCCAGAATCGCAGCTCGCGCGGCAACGGCAGCCCGTTCACTCCCATCGAGAAGCTGTTGTTCGAAGGCCAGTCGCTCATGGTGCAAGTCATCAAAGACCCCCTGGGCACGAAAGGAGCGCGCCTGAGCACCCATCTCAGTCTGGCCGGGCGCATGCTGGTCTATCTGCCGCACGAACCGCACGTCGGCGTGTCGCAGAAAATCGACAGTGAAGATGAGCGCCAGCAATTGCGCGACCGCATCCTGTCGCTCATGGCGGAGGACGAGAAAGGCGGTTTCATCGTGCGCACGCAGGCCGAAGGCGCCTGCGACAGCGAACTGGCGGCGGATCAGGACTACCTGCGCAAGCTCTGGCAATCGATTCAGGAAAAGGCCGTGCGCCAGACGGCGCCATCAGTGCTGTACGTGGATCTGGACCTGGCCCAACGCGTGCTGCGCGACATGGTGGGGCCCGATACCGGCAGCATTCTGGTCGATTCGCGCAGCACCACGCAAAGCCTGAAGGACTGGGCTGCCACCTACACGCCTTCGGTGCTGGAGCGCATCCAGCACTACAGCGGCGAGCGCCCGCTGTTCGACACGGCCAACGTCGACGAGGAGATCGCCCGCGCCCTGTCGCGGCGCGTGGCGCTGAAGTCGGGCGGCTATCTCATCATCGACCAGACCGAAGCGCTCACCACCATCGACGTGAATACCGGCGGTTTCGTCGGTGGCCGCAATTTCGACGACACCATTTTCAAGACCAATCTGGAAGCGGCGCTCGCCCTGGCGCGCCAGCTGCGCCTGCGCAACCTGGGCGGCATCATCGTGGTGGACTTCATCGACATGGACAATGCCGAGCACCGCGCCGCCGTGCTGCACGAGCTGGGCAAGGCCATGGCCCGGGATCGCACGCGCGTCACCATGGGCAGCTACAGCCCGCTGGGACTGGTAGAGATGACGCGCAAACGCACGCGCGAATCGCTCAGCAACCAGTTGTGCGAGCCCTGCCCCGCCTGCCAGGCGCGCGGCACGGTGCGCACGGCGCGCAGCCTGTGCTACGAGATTCTGCGCGAAATATTGCGTGAAGCGCGCCAGTTCAGCCCGCGCGAATTCCGCGTGCTGGCCTCGCAGGCCGTCGTCGACCTCTTTCTGGAGGAAGAAAGCCAGCACCTGGCCATGTTGGAAGATTTCATCGGCAAGCCCATCTCGCTCGAAGTCGAACGCCAGTACTACCAGGAACAGTACGACATCGTGCTCATCTAATCCGCCCCCGGGCAGGTATCGGGCTCCAGGATCGCCTTGAAGACGGTGGCGATGCGCTGCTTGACCGCGGCATCGGAAAAGAAACTGTAGACCTGCACGCGCGTGCGCGTCTCGTAGCGTATGCTGGGCTGCAACCACATCAGGTCGAACACGATCTGCTCGTTCCAGGGGCGCGCTGTACTGTCCGCCTCCAGGATGGTGGCAAAACTGGCCTCATCCGCCTTCATGCGGAAAACCGGGCCATCACCGCACACGCGCGCATGATGGAACAAGGCCATCTGGATCTGGGGAAACGTCATCTCCAGCGTGCGTTCGGTGCGCAGATAATCCGTATTGCGCAAGTCGTTCAGATAACGCTCGCCCGATGGCGCGTTTGCGGCGCAGCCGGCCAGCAGCACAAGGCTCAGCACACTCGTCCAGCGATTCAACATGGTTTCTCCTTGGCAATTGCCGCAAGGCGGCGCGATCACGCGTCTTCGAACTGCAGGCGATACAGGGCCGCGTAATGGCCATTGCGCGCAAGCAGGCTGTCGTGCGTGCCCGATTCGATGATGCGCCCATGATCCAGCACGACGATATTGTCGGCTTTTTGTACCGTGGACAGGCGGTGCGCGATGACCAGCGTGGTGCGCCCCTGCATGAGCGTTTCCAGCGAGGCCTGCACCTGGCGCTCCGAAACATTGTCCAGCGCCGAGGTGGCTTCGTCCAGGATGAGGATGGGCGCGTCCTTGATCAGGGCGCGTGCGATGGCCAGGCGCTGGCGTTGGCCGCCCGAAAGCTGGCTGGCATTGTGCCCCACCTGCGTGTCCAGCCCCTCCGGCAGGTCATCGACGAATTCCAGCAGATTGGCTGCATCCAAGGCGGCACGGATCTGCGCCTGATCCACCTCCCGCAGCGTGCCATAGGCGACGTTGTCCGCGATCGAACCTTCGAAGAGCACGACATCCTGGCTGACCAACGAGAGCTGCGCGCGCAGCTCGGCCAGCTGAAGCTCGCGCACATCGATGCCGTCGATCATGATGTGGCCCGAATCCGGCGCGACGAAGCGCGGCAGCATGTTGGCCAGCGTGGTCTTGCCGCTGCCCGAGCGCCCCACCAGTGCAATCGTCTGACCCGGCAAGGCTTCAAAAGACACCGCGCTGAGCGTATCCGCCTGGGCATCGGGATAACGCTGCGTGATCGCGTCGAAGCGTACGTGGCCGCGCACCGGCTGGGGCAGGTGGCGCGCGCCGGTATCGGGCTCGTCCAGCTCATCGACCAGGGCGAAGACGCTTTCGGCCGAAATCAGCATTTTCTGGGTGCTGCCCGCGATCTTGGTCAGGCGCCGGATGGGATCGAAAATTTGCCCCAGCGCCGCCATGAAAGCGCCGAAACTGCCGACCGTGAGGGTGCTGGTATTGGCCTGGTACAAGGCCACGCCGATCACGGTGCCGACCGCCAGCGCGACCGTGAACTGGGCCAAGGGCGAAAGGGCCGCATCCGCAATGGCGGCCCGCATGGCGAAGCGGCGCAGGCGCGCATTCACGTAACGGAAGCGCTCGCGCTCGCGCGCCTGGCCGCCGAACAGCTTGATGACGCGCTGCCCGTCGATGGCCTCGCGCACGACGCGCGCCAGCTCGGCCGTCATGGAGATGGTGTCGCGATTGATGTGGCGCAGGCGGCGGATGAAATAGCGCGCGATGAACACGGACGCCGGCAGCATGACGATGACGATCAGGGTGAGCTGCCAGGACATGTAGAGCAGGACGGCCAGCAACGCCACGACGACCAGGCTTTCGCGCAGCAGCACCGTGATCACCTCGGTGGCCAGATTGGTGACATTGCCGGCATCGACCGTGAAGCGGTTCAGCAGGCGGCCACGCTCGGCGCGGCGATACTGCGCATCCGACATCCCCAGCAGACGCGCGAACATCTCCTGGCGCAGGCCCAGCAGCATGTTGTTGGCCACCCACGCGAACAGGTAGGCGCTGAAGTAACTGGCGATGCCGCGCAGGAAGATCAGCCCGATGACCGCCAGGGGAATGGCCCAGATATATTCGGGATGATCACCGCTGAAACCATGGTCCAGCAACGGCTTCATGATGACGGCGAGCGTGGGCTGCGTCGCCGCCGCCACACTGACCAGCAGCACGGCGACGAGCACGGCTTTCCAGTACGGCTGCACGCGGCTGTAGATGCGGCGCCACAGGACTGCGTTCACGGGTTCGGCGTGGGAGGGCGGAATGGCGGATCTGTTTTTCAAGCGCATGGCCTCGCGGGTCAGCTTCGGGAGTCGGCTCGCGCCATTTTAACGTGGCACAATAGGCCTCCACTCAGGCCTCCACATTTCAGTACGCCAGCGCAAGCCCGGATCCCGCACCATGTCCGACCCGTTCACCATTTATCTGCGTCTGCCCAACTGGGTGGGCGACGCCTGCATGAGCCTGCCGGCGCTGGAGACCGTGCTCAATACCGGGCGACCCACCGTGGTGTGCGCGCGCCCGTGGGCGGCCGACCTGCTGGCGGCCTATCCCCTGGCCGGCTTCGTTCCGCTCTCGGGGCACTGGCGCGCGGACCAACGCGCGGTCGCCCAGTACCGTCGTGCGCAGGGGCAACGCACCGCGCGCGGCATCCTGCTGCCCGATTCACTTTCCAGTGCGCTGATCTTCCGGCTGGCGGGAATCGCCTCGGCCGGGCATCGGGACGATGGCCGCAGCCCGCTGCTGCGCTGGCCGGTAGACAAGCCAGCGCAGGCCCTGCACGCCGTGCAGGCCTGGCACCGGCTCGCCTGCGCCGCCTTGCGCGCCTGGGACTTGCCGGCGCAGCCAGCTGAGGCTCCGAAGGCGCTCGGATTACGCCTGCCCGACGCGGCGCAGGTGGCCTGCGAGACCGTGCTGCGGGAAGCGGGCCTGCTGGGGCACCGCTTCATCCTGGTTGCACCGACCGCCGTGGGGCGCCACCGCGGCCGCGACAAAGTCTGGCCGCAGTTCGATCGCCTCGTGCGCGCCTTGCAGGCCCAGGGCCACACCGTCGTCATGTGCCCGCCGGCCGCCGAGCGCGCGCAGGCCTTGCGCAACGCACCCACGGCGCAGTGTCTGCCGCCCGTAGGGCTGGCCACCTTTGCTACACTCACCCGCAAGGCGGCACTGGTCGTGTGCAACGATTCCGGTGTTTCCCATCTCGCGGCGGCCGTCGGCGCGCGCCAGCTCACGCTGTTCGGCGTGACCGAACACGCGCGCACCGGCCCCTGGTCGGACCAGGCGCACTGCCTGGGCTCGGCGCAGGGTTGGCCCGATTTCGATGGGGTCAGCAAGGCCGTGCGCCGCCTGCTCGCCGATGAACCCTTCGACGCGACGGCATGGACTGGTCCGCATACCTGACACCTCTGCTGATCCCGCTGAATCTCGCCCTGCTGTTCCTGGCTCTGGGCCTCGTGCTGTTATTGCTGCGCTGGCGCAAACTGGCGCTGACCCTGAGCCTGCTCGGCACCGCGTGGGTGCTGCTCTGGTCGCTGCCGGCGACGACGCTGGCACTGGGCGGGCGCCTGGAGCACCGCTATCCGCAACCCGACATCGCCCGTCTGCCCGTGGTGGACGGCATCGTGGTGCTGGGCGGCAACATTGCCAACGGCCGCGCCAACTGGTTCGAAGCCTACGACGCAGACAGCGCCCATCTGCGCGTGGATACCGCCCAGGCCCTGTACGATGCGGGGCGCGCCACGCGCATCATTCTCTCGGGCGCCGCGCTGGACGGCCCGACCAGCGAGGCGCAGATGATGGCCAATATCCTGGCGTCCCGCGGCATCCCCGCCGCGCACCTCATCCTGGAAACGCACAGCCTCACCACGCATGAGAATGCGGTCTATACTCAGGCGACGCTGGCCGGGCATGGCATGCAGCAGGTGATCCTGGTCACCTCGGCCTTGCACATGCCGCGCGCCATGGCGGTGTTTCGCAAGCAGGGGATCCGCGCCATCCCGGCGCCCGCGCCGCTACAGATCCGGCGCCCGACACAGGCCGCGTTTTCAACCTGGCGCCCGGACTGGCGCACGCTAACGGCCAGCCGTTCCATCATCAAGGAATACGCCGGGCTGCTGGTTTACTGGCTGCGCGGCTGGGTCTGAGCCAGGCGCTCGGCCAGCACTTTCGCGTACACGGCTTCATACTGCGCGGCCACGGCCGGCCAGGCGTGCTGTCGCGCCCGGGCGTGGCCACCGGCGACCAAGCGCGCGCGCAGGGCGCCGTCGCTGGCCACGGCGCGCACGGCCTGTGCGAGGGCCGCTGCATCATCCGGCGTGGGCAAAAGCAGGGCATCGCGGCCGGATTCCAGCGCCGCGGCGAAGCCGCACCAGGGCGGCGGACTGATGATCACCGGCAGGCCGAAAGCCATGGCCTCAAGCGGCGCCATGCCGAAGCTGTCGTTGCGCGTGGGATGGATGCACAAGTCGGCCGCGCGATAATACGGTGCGACGTCTGGCGTGGCCGGGATCAGGTGCAGGCGCTGAGCCACGGCCGCCGCCTGGGGCAAGGCGCGAATGCTGCGCATCATTGCGGCATCGCTGCCCACCACCAGCAGGTGGTAGTGCGAGGGCAGGGAGGCCCAGGTGCGCAAGGCGGTCTGCAAGCCCTTGCGCAGCGGGTTGCGCGCCACCAGAATGGCCACCACGGCATCGTCATCCAGACCCAGACTGGCGCGCAAGGCGGTGCGCGCCTGCGCCAAAGCCTCGGTCATCGGCGCGGGCAAATCCACGCCGGGCGCGATGATCGAGACCGGCAGCGCCGCACCATAGGCGGCGTGCAGCTGCTGTGCGATCAGGTCTGAGACGGCCACGACAGCGTGCGCCGCGCGCGGCGCCACGCGGCGCGACTCGAGCCAGAGGTAAGTGCGGACGCGCGCGCTGAGGCGGGCCGTGAGGCGCCGGCCCAGGGACAGTACGCGGCAGCGCCAGTTGTAGCGCACGGGCGTGACATGCACGACCTCGACGTCGCCGGCCCAGCCGTTGCTGTGCGAATGGACGATATCGAAGCGGCCCGCCGTCAGGCGCGCGGCGCGGTGCGCCGTGAACAGCACTCGCAGCCAGCTGGGCCAGCGCCCCCAGGCCGGCATGCGCGTCCAGTTCAGCGCCACGCCGCATTCCGTGTCGTATTCGCGCGCAAATACGGTGATCTCGTGTCTGGCGGAAAGCTCGCGCATGAGCGCCACGCCGTAGGCTTCGGCGCCGCCATAACGGCGCCCGAACCGATCGACCACGAACGCGATGCGCAGCGGCTTCACGCCGGCCTCATGCCCGCGCGCGCCGCTTGCGGTCTTCCAGCGCGGTCAGGCATTTCTGCAGGAATCGCAACAGATGCGTGGAGCGCGAGACCGTCACGCGCGGCAGGCCAAAGCAATCATCGTCCGCCCGGGCCAGGCCGCGTTCGGTCGTGGTGGCGTTCGTGTAACCCGCCTCGCGCACCATGGCGCGCAATGCCGGCGTTTCACCGCCATAGGGGTAGCAAAATGCACTGACTTGCGCATCCAGCATGGATTCCAGCGCAGTGCGCGAGCGCGCGATCTGGTCGCGTGCCAGGACGGGCGAAAGCTGGGGCAGCGGGACGTGATCGAGCGTGTGCGAACCCACCTCTTGTCCGCTGGCCGCCCAGGCGCGCATTTCGTCCAGGCTCATGAGATCAGAATGCGGGATACCTTTTTCATAATCCCAGCTGTTGCCTTCGCCCAGCTTGTGCGCCACGAAATAATTGGTGGCGGTGAAGCCGGCCTCGCGCAGCACCGGCAAGGCGTGCTGGAAGACGTTGCGATAGCCATCGTCGAAGGTGATGCCCACCACCCTGCCCTCGCGCTCGCCGCGCAGATACGGCATGAGCTGCGCCATGGACAGCCCCTGGTAGCCCAGGCGGCGCAACCAGCGCATCTGGCGCCGGAAATCCGCCGGGTGTACGGTCAGGCCGCGATACGGCGTGCCGCGCGGGGCGGGCTCGCCGACCTGGTGGTACATCAGGATGGGAATCATGGGCGGATTATAGCGTCGGGCCGCAAGGCCGCGTAGACCGCCTGCGTGCGTTGCACGAAGCCGGGCAAGGCAAATTCGCGCTCGCTTCGGGCCCGCGCCGCCCAGCCCATGGCGTGCAGGGTCTGCGGCGCATCGAACACGCCCTGGAGCACGGCCCGCAGCGCGGCTGCGTCGCGTGCCGGGACGATCCAGCCCTCGCGTGCGTCGGTCAGATTTTCGGGCAGGCCGCCCGCGTCGCTGATCAGGGCGGGCAGGCCCAGGGCCATGAGTTCGCGACAGGCGTAGGACAATGCTTCGCGCCAGGAAAGCACGAAACCGATGTCGCAGGCGGCGAGCACGGGGCGCACGTCATCCACCAACCCCGGGAATACGACCTGGTCGCTCAGGCCCAGGGCCTGGACTCGTGCGCGCTTTTCCGGACCAGGCAGCGAACCCGCGACGATGACGCGCACGCGCGCGCGGCGTTCGGGCGGCAGTTGCGCCACTCCCGCGAGCAGATCGAGCCAGCCCTTGTCGGTGTTCGTGCCCGCCGCGCTGCCCAGCACGAGCAAGCCGTCGTGCTGCGGGCCGAACAGTCGGGCGCGGGCATCGGCCTTTTGCACCGGCGTGACGGGCGCAAAATAGCCGGTGTCGATGCCGTGGCGGATCGTGACGCGCGGCAGGCGCGCGTAGGGCGAGCTGGCGAGCAGGCCCGCGACGTAATCGCTCACGGCGATGACATGGTCGGTGGCGAGCCGCGCACGCAGGCGATTGCCCAGGCTGGCGCAGTCGTGATCGTTGTGCTTGGTCCAGACGATAGCAGGCCGTCGGGACAGGCCGAGGCAGGCCAGCATCACGTGGCGGTGATCGGCCGAGCCGTTGACGTGGATCAGGTCATAGGCTTGTGCGCGCAGATGCCGGCGCAGCGCACGCACCTCGCCGGCCATGGGGAGCGGACGCGAGGTATAGACTTGCGCCAGGCGGCCCACGCCATCCAGCGCACCGGCGTAGCGGTACAGCCGGCTGGTGGCGGGCGTGGCGACGCTGACCTGGTGCTGCGCCCGCAAGGCCCGCGCCAGGCTCAGAATGTAGGTGACGTGGCCGCCGCCGTCGTTCTGGTGAAAGTTGGTGTAGAGGATTTTCATCGCGCTAACGCTGCGCGGCGGGCTTGCGCCGACACAGCAGGTAGAGCTTGGCATAACGAAAGAAACTGCCAGCCGCGCCCACGGCGGCCAGGATGAAGCCTTCCGGGCCATCCAGAAAGCCGCGGCGCACGATGTAGATGCGCACGAAAGTCCAGACCGAATGGCCGATGACGCCGGCGATGCCCGTGCGCCGCCCGCGCGCGAACATCATCGCCGCCGCATCGCTGGAATAGCGGTTCACCTTGGCGAGCAGCGCATCCATGTCCGGATAAGGATAATGCAGGAAATGGGCGTCGATGCGGCCCACGCTGCCCGGCGCCTGCACGCTTTCATGTACCCGCACGTCGTTGAAGCGCGCCGTGCCGCGCCGGAACAGGCGCAGCACCGGATCCGGCCACCAGCCGCTGTGACGGATCCAGCGCCCGCAGAAATTGGACAGGCGGGCGATGCGATAGGCGTCGTGCTGCGGCGCGGCCAGCGTGGCCTGGATCGCCTGCGCCAGCTCGGGGGTCACGCGTTCATCGGCGTCGATGGACAGCACCCAGTCACCCGTGGCGAGATCCAGCGCGCGGTTTTTCTGCGGGCCAAAGCCCGGCCAGTCCGGTGTCACGACCACGCGCGCGCCCAGGCGCCGGGCGATCGCGCAGGTGTCGTCGCTGCTGCCACTGTCGACCACGATCCATTCGTCGGCGAAGGCGACCGATGCCAGGCAGGCCGCGATGTGCGCCGCTTCGTTATGCGTGATGATGATGACCGATAGGCGCATGCACGAATCTCCCGGCCGCTCAGGCGTGCCGCAAGCGGCGGCGCCACCGCTTCCAGTGGTTGAAGACAGGAGCGATCAGGGGATGGGCCGCGACGCGGATGCGCCGCCCCACCGAGGCACCGTGGGTATCGCGCACGGCGAAGCGATAAATGTGTGCAGGATCGCTGCCGCGCCGATTCTGCCCGAACGCCTGGGTCGTGTACAGGTAGCGAAACCCCGACGAGAGGGCGAGCGCGACGTAGTCGTCGTCGAAATAGCCTTGCGGCCAGCAGAAATGCTCGGAGACGCTGCCCAGCTCGCGCTTGAGCACGGCGCGCGAGCGCATCAGCTCTTCGCGCATGTGCGCGATCTTGTCGCGCGCCTGCGCCCCCAGGTCCCAGCGCGTGTGGGTGTGGGTATGGCTGTGAAATTCGAAGACCCCCTGCTCGCGCAGCGCGCGCACTTCGCTCCAGCGCAGCATCACGTCGTCGGCCCGCCCCTGGGCAATCAGCGCCTTGCAGCGTTCATGGTCGGGCGTGGGCGGGAGGTCGGCCTGCCCCAGGCAGGGCCGCGGCAGGCCCTGGCCGATCCAGCCGGTGACGATGAACAGCACGGCGTTGAACCCGTATTTCTGCAGCAGGGGCGCGGCGTAGACCCAATTGTCCAGGTAGCCGTCGTCGAACGTGATGAGCACCGAGCGGCGCGGCACTGCGCCGCCCGACAGGTGGCCGGCGAAACGCGCCGTATCCAGGCTGACGTAATCGTTGGCGCGCAGCCAGCGCAGCTGGTCTTCAAAGTGCGCGGGCGAGCAGGTGATGGCGCCGGGACTGGGCGAGACGTGGTGGTACATCAGCACCGGCACGGTATCGGCGAGCTTCATGCGCGGCGCTCCGCGAGCCAGCGCCGGTAACACGCTTCCGTCTCGCGCGCGAGTGTGGCCGGCTCGAAGCGCGCGCTGTCGCGCACTGCGGCAAGACCCGCCTGACCCATGCGGCGACGCAGATCCGGATCATCGATGAGCTGGCGCAAGGCGGCGCGCATGGCGGCCGGATCGTGCGCGGGCACCAGCAGGCCCGTCACGCCTTCCTGCAGCATTTCCGCCACGCCCCCCACGCGCGTGCCGACCACCGCCAGCCCCGCCGCCGCGGCTTCCACGAAGACCGTCCCCGAGGCCTCGTGATGGGTGGCCAGGGCGAAGATATCCATGCCCGCGAGCAGCTGCGGCACATCCTCGCGCCGGCCCATCAGGTGGATGCGCGTTTGCAGGCCGCGCGCGGCGATGTCGTCGCGCACGGCTTCGAACACGGGCGAACCGTCGCCCACGAAAACCGCGTGTACCGCCGCATTTTCCTGCAGGATGGGTGCCAGCGCCGCGATCAGGTCCGCGTGACCCTTGGGCGCGCGCATGACGGCCACGCAGCCGATGACGATGTCGGTAGCGCGCAGGCCAAGTTCGTCGCGCAGGGTGGACGCCGTCGCCAGCGGGGCGAGCGCGATGGGGGAGTAAATCGTCTGCACATGCGCGGCAGGCACGCCCCGGTCGAGCAGACCCTGGCGCACGTGATGGCTCACGGTCGTGACGCGATGCGGAATCCCGGTATAGGACAGGAGCGAACCCGGCCGGCGCGACAGATGACGCGTGCGCACGACCAGCGGCGTGCCGGCCAGGCGCGCGCCCAGGCCGGCCAGCAGGGTATCGCGTCGGCTGTGCGTATTGAGCACGTCGTAGCGCCCTTGCGCAAGCAGGCGGCGCACGCGCAGCACGCCGCGCGCAAAGGCCGGCAGGCCGTCCATGGGCATCACATGAACGTCAAACCCCTGCTCGCGCAAATGCGCGGCCAGCAGCGCGTCGGGCTGGCAGATCGCCGCCATGTGATGGCCGCGTTCGCGCATGGCCAGCATTTCCTTGAAGATGCGCTGCTCCTGACCGCCGAAACTGGTCGCCGCCTCGGAATGGACGATGCGCAGCGGGGTCATGGGTAGCAGATCTCCAGGCGATCGGGCTGCAGGCGCTCGCGCAGGGTCTCGAGCAGCGCATCGGCGAGCTGCAGCTGCCATTGGTCGCCCAGGCGGATGGTGCAGGAATAATCGGGACGGCACAGCTCGATCTCCAGCGGCCGGCCGGGCCGATCCTGACCGTCGTTCACGCGCCAGGGTGCCAGCAGCGCTTCCAGGCCGGGGATGTCGAGCGGGCCGCTGACCATCATGCGCAGGCAGCGCGCGCGTTCCTGGCGCGCCTGCTCGATGGTGGCGATGGATTCGGCGACGATGCGCAGGCCGCCGGAATAATCGTCGAAACTGACGCGCGCCTGCACGAGGACGAGCTCGTCTTCCCGCAGCAGGCTGCGATGCTGTTCCAGCATCTCGCTGTAGACGGCCACTTCCAGCTGGGCCGAGCCGTCGTCCAGCACGAGGTAGGCCATGCGTCCGCGCCGGCTGTTGACGGCGCGCACGTCGGCCACGATGCCGGCCAGCCACTGCGGTTCGCGCTGGGCCTCCAAGCGCGAGAGCGGCATGGGCACGATGTTGCGGACTTCATCGCGCACGGCATCGAACAGGTGTCCGCTGAAAAAGAAACCGAGCGCCGCTTTTTCCTCGCGCAGGCGGGCCTGCAGCTCCCAGGGCGCGACGTTCTCGAGGTGGCCCTGGACGATGTCACCGGCATCGTCTTCGAACAGGGAGGCCTGGTTGGCGCTGCGCTGCGCCTGCTCCGCTGCCTCGATGGCCTGCCCCACCGTCGCGAGCAGCGCCGCGCGGTTGGGCTCCAGCGCATCGAAGGCACCGGCGCGCACCAGCGCTTCCATGCAGCGCCGGTTGACTTGGTGGCGATCGACGCGGCGGCAGAAATCGAACAGGCTGTCAAACGGCCCGTCCTGTTCGCGCGCCGCGAGAATGGCCTCGACCGCGGCCTGGCCCGTGCCTTTGATGGCGCCCAGGCCGTAGCGTACGGTGCGCGGAGCCTTGCCCTCACGGGTATGGGCATCGTGTACCGGTGCGAACCGCAGGCCCGAGGCATTGACGTCCGGCGGCAGAATGGTCAGGCCGTTGGCCAGGGCATCGAGCCAGAAGGTCTGCACCTTGTCCGTATCGTCCATGTCCGAAGACAGGGTGGCGGCGAAGAACTCCGCCGGATGGTGAACCTTGAGCCAGGCGGTCTGATAGGCGATCAGGGCGTAGGCGGCCGAGTGGCTTTTGTTGAAGCCGTAGCCGGCGAACTTCTCCATCAGGTCGAACAGGCGCACGGCAAGATCGGCGTCGTAGCCTTTTTCTACCGCGCCTTTTTCGAACAAATCCCGGTGCTGCGCCATTTCCTCGGGCTTTTTCTTGCCCATGGCGCGGCGCAGCAGGTCGGCACCGCCCAGCGTATAGCCGCCCACGATCTGGGAGATCAGCATCACCTGTTCCTGGTACACGATGACGCCGTAGGTGCTGCGCAGTACCGGTTCCAGATCCGGATGAAAATAATCGACCTGGGCACGCCCGTGCTTGCGGTTGACGAAGTCGATCACCATGCCCGACTCCAGCGGCCCGGGACGAAACAGCGCCAGCAGCGCGATCACATCCTCGAAGCTGCCGGGCTGCATCTTGCGCAGCAGATCTTTCATGCCGCGCGATTCGAGCTGGAACACCGCCGTGGTGTTGGCCTCGCCAAGCAAACGATAGACGGCGGGATCGTCCAGCGCGAGCTGGCCCAGATCCAGGTCGGCGCGCGCCGGATTGAAAGCGTGCACGTGACGCAGCGCCCAGTCGAGGATGGTGAGGTTGCGCAGGCCCAGAAAGTCGAACTTGACCAGGCCGGCCTGCTCCACGTCGTCCTTGTCGAACTGGGACACGGCGCTCGCTTCGCCGCCGGGCTGGCAGTACAGCGGGCAGAAATCCGTCAGGCGCCCGGGCGCGATCAGCACGCCGCCCGCGTGCATGCCGACGTTGCGCGTCAAGCCTTCGAGCGGGCGGGCCAGATCGATGAGCGCGCGCACTTCCTCTTCCTGGTCGTAGCGCTCGCGAAACGCCGGCTCGTGCTCCAGCGTGCGTCCAAGCGACCAAGGGTCGGCCGGATTGAACGGAATCATCTTGGACAGCCCATCGCACAGGCTGTAGGGCATTTCGAGCACGCGGCCCACGTCGCGCACGACGGCTTTGGCGCCCAGCGTCCCGAATGTCGCGATCTGGCTGACCGCCTCGCGACCGTACTTCTGTTTGACGTAATCGATGACGCGTTCGCGGTTGTCCTGGCAGAAATCGATATCGAAGTCCGGCATGGACACGCGTTCGGGGTTGAGGAAGCGCTCGAACAGCAGATCGTAGCGCAGCGGGTCGAGATCCGTGATGCCCAGCGCATAGGCGACCAGCGAGCCCGCACCCGAGCCGCGTCCCGGCCCCACGGGCACGCCGTTGGCCTTGCCCCAGTTGATGAAATCGGCCACGATGAGGAAGTAGCCCGAGAAGCCCATGCCGGTGATGGTGGCGCACTCGCGCGCCAGCCGGGCCTCGTATTCTTCCTGGTGCGCCGCGCGTTCGGCCGCATTGGGAAAGAGCTGCGCCAGCCGCGTGGCCAGGCCTTTTTCCGACAGAGACACGAGGGTGTCGTCCAGCGACACGCCATCGGGCGTGGGAAACGCCGGCAGACGGGCGTGGCCCAGGTCCAGTTCCAGGCTGCAGCGGCGCGCGATTTGTACGCTGTTCTCCAGCGCCGAGGGAATATCGGCAAAACGGCGCAGCATTTCCGGCGTATCCAGGAAATACTGCTCGGGCGTGAAGTGCCGCTTGCGGCCCGCGTCGGCCAGGCGCTCGCCGGTGGCGATGCAGACCCGCGCTTCGTGGGCGCGATAGTCTTCGGGCTGCATGAACTGCACGGGATGGGTGGCGACCACGGGCAGCTGCAGCGCGCTCGCCAGCCCCAGGGCCGCCTGCACGTAGGCTTCGTCTTTTTCGCCTTCCTCGTCGTGCGCGCCGGGGCGCTGCAGCTCGAGGTAATAGTGGCCGGGAAACGCCGCCTGCCAGGCCGCCGCGGCGGCATGCGCGGCCTCGAGGCGACCGGCCTCGAGCAGGCGGCCCACATCGCCCTGACGCGCACCCGAGAGCACGATCAGGCCGCTCAGGCCCGCAAGCCATTCGCGTTTGACCTCGGCACGGCCGCGGTACTGGTTTTCCAGCCAGGCGCGCGAGAGCACCTCGCACAGGGCCAGGTAGCCCCCATGGTTTTTCACCAGCAGCAGCAAACGATGAGGCTGGTCGCGATCGGCCGGATTTTCGAGCCAGACGTCCACGCCCGCGACGGGCTTGATGCCGGCCTTGCGCGCCGCCCGATAAAACTTGATCAGGCCGAACAGGTTGCCCAGATCCGTCAGGGCCAGCGCCGGCTGGCCGCACGCTTTCGCGCGCGCCACCAGCGCGGGGATGCGGGCGATGCCGTCCACTACGGAAAATTCCGAATGGACGCGCAGATGAACGAAGCCGGAGGATGTCGCTGTGGAGGTCATGCCTGGATTGTACTTGCCGGCGCGCGCTTGCGGCTCACCGCTGCAAGGCCTCCCAGGCACGCTGGATGCGCTTCACCGACATCGGCGTCGGTGTGCGCAGCTCCTGGGCGAACAAGGCCACGCGCAATTCCTGCAACATCCAGCCGAACCGCGCCAGGCCGGCGTCGGCCGCCCCCTTGCGCCGCGCCCGCTCGCGCTCGTAGCGCTGCTGCCACACGGCGATCTCGCCAGCCAGACGCGCATCGCGGGCCGGATCGCGGCGCAGGCGCTCGATGCGCAGGCCGATGGCCTTGAGATAGCGCGGGAAGTGGCGCAACTGCTCGTAGGGCGTGTCGCGAATGAAGCCGGGCGCCATGAGTGCCTGCGCCTGCGCCTGGATATCGCGCCAGCCCGCCTGCTGGGTGCGCGCCTGCGGGAGTTTTTTCTGCAGCGCCGCCCATTCGCGCAGGATGTCGCCCACCAGGCGCGCCAGTTCCTGCGCCAGCAGACCCAGGCGCTGGCGCGCGTCTTCGCAGCGCGCCTGGAAACCGGCGCCATCCGTGGGCCAGTCTTCGCTCAGGCAGGCCTGTTCGATCGCCAGCGTGAGGATCTGGTCGCGCAAGTCTTCCTGGCTGCCCAGGCCGACGTAAAGCAGGCTCATTTCACCGAGTCCTTCGAGGTTTTTTTCCAGATAACGCAGAGGCTGGCGCAAGGCGATGCGAAACAGGCGCAGCAGGCCGCGGCGGTGGGCCTGGCGCGCGTCCTCGGGATCGTCGAAAACGGCGATCTCGCAGTGCAGGCCGACATCGATCAAGGCCGGATAGCCGACGAAGGATTGCCCGTCGCGGCGGATTTCCAGCAGTTCGGGCAGGGCGCCAAAAGACCAGTCCGTCAAGGCCTGACCGTCGACGTCGAGCACGTCGATATCCTGCGTGCGCGCGGTTTCCTGCATCAGCGCCTGCGCCGCCGGACGGTGCTCGGCGCGCAATTGTTCCAGGTTGCGCCCGCCCGAGAGCATGCGACCGTGGGTGTCGATGACGCGAAAGTTCATGAACAAGTGGGCGGGCAGGGTTTCCGGGCGGAAATCCTCGCTGCGGGGGCGCACGCCCAACTGCTCGGCCATGTCATCGGCGATGGCTTCGAGCAAGGGACGCTCGGGAGCGCTGGCGTGCGCGAACCAGCGCTCGAAGAAACCCTGGGCGTAGGCCGGCAGCGGCACGCAGTGGCGCCGCAGGCGCTGCGGCAGGCTGCGCAGCAGCAGCAATACCTTCTCTTTGAGCATACCCGGCACCAGCCATTCGCAACGCTGGGCATCCAGTGCGTTCAGCGCCAGCAGGGGCACGGACAGCGTGACGCCGTCGCGCAGCGAGCCGGGCTCGAAGTGATAATCGAGCGCCATCTCCACGCCCTGCCACACGACGCGGCGCGGGAACACGTCGGTCGTGACGCCGCCCGCGTCGTGACGCATGAGCGCATCGCGCGAGAGCAGCAGTTTGTCGCGCTCCGGCGCCGCCAGCTGTCCCAGCCAGCGCTCCAGGGTGGCGCGCTGGCAGATCTGCGCGGGAATCAGGGCATCATAAAAAGCTTCGATGAGCGCCGCATCGACCAGGATGTCGGGGCGTCGGGTCTGGTGTTCCAGGCGTTCTATCTGGCGAATGACCTTGCGGTTGTGTTCCAGAAACGCCGGGTTCGCCCCCAGGGCGTCGCCGACGAGCGCCTCGCGGATGAAGATGCGCCGCGCTTCGGGCGCGTCCACGCGGCCATAATGGACGGGTCGGCCGGAATACAGCGTCAGGCCATACAGGGTGGCCTGCTCGCTCGCCACCACCTGGCCGCTGCGCTTTTCCCAGCGCGGGTCCGACCAGCTGCGGCGCAGCAGGTGGGCGCCGACGCGTTCGACCCAGGCAGGATCGATGCGCGCCACACCGCGCGCGAACAGGCGCGAGGTCTCGACCAGCTCGGCGGCCATGACCCAACGGCCGCCCTTTTTGGCCAGATCGGAGCCGGGATGAATGAGGAAGCGCAGGTCGCGCGTGCCCTGGTAGCCCTGCCCCGCTTCCTGCCGCAGGCCAATGTTGCCCAGCAGGCCGCTGAGTAGCGCCAGATGGATTTGTTCTACGCTGCCGGCACTGGCGTTCAGGCGCCAGCCCTGTTCCTGCGTGAGGGCCAGCAGCTGCGCATGCACATCGCGCCATTCGCGCAGACGCAAGGGTGCGATGAAGGCTTTGCGCAAGGCAGCCGTCTGCTGGCGACGCGACAGCCCCTCTTCTTCCAGGCTCTGGCACCACTGCCACAGCTTGAGATAAGACAGGAATTCCGAGCCGGGATCGCGAAAGCGCGCGTGCGCCTGGGCGGCCGCTTCGCGCTGCGCCAGCGGGCGCTCGCGCGGATCCTGGATGGACAGCGCCGCCGCGATGACGAGAACTTCGGCCAGGCAGTGCTGGTCGCGCGCCGCGAGGATCATGCGCGCCAGACGCGCATCGACCGGCAGGCGCGCGAGCGCCCGCCCGACCCCGGTCAGCGCCCGCTGGTCATCGATGGCACCCAGCTCGTGCAGCAGGTGGTAGCCGTCGGCAATGGCGCGGCCCGGGGGCGGATCCACGAAGGGGAAGGCTTCCACGTCCTCCAGGCCAAGCGACTTCATGCGCAGGATCACCGAGGCCAGCGACGAGCGCAGGATCTCGGGATCCGTATAGGCTTCGCGGCCGGCGTGGTCCTGTTCCGAATACAGGCGGATGCACACCCCCGGGCCGATGCGCCCGCAACGCCCGGCGCGCTGGCGCGCCGAGGCCTGGCTGATGGGTTCGATCTGCAGCTGCTCGACTTTGTTGCGCCAGGAATAGCGCTTCACGCGCGCCAGTCCACTATCGATGACGTAGCGGATGCCCGGCACGGTGAGCGAGGTTTCGGCGACGTTCGTGGCCAGCACCACGCGGCGGCGCCCGCCTTGCGGGCTGAAGATACGCGCCTGCTCGGTGCGCGACAAACGCGCGTACAGCGGCAGAATGTCGCGCCGGTCCGCGCCATCGTCCTGCAATGCTTCGGCCGCCTCGCGAATCTCGCGCTCACCGGGAAGAAAGACCAGCACATCCCCCGGCCCGTGGCGCTCGCATTCGTGCAGCGCGTCCACGATCCCGTCGTACAGGTCGCGCTCCCCGTCGCGCTCCGGCGACGCGTCGTCCTCCAGGATGGGGCGGTAGCGCAGCTCGACCGGATGCAGGCGGCCGCTGACGGCGATGACCGGCGCCGGGCGTGCGTCGATGGCGAAGTGGCGCGAAAACCGCTCGGCATCCAGCGTTGCCGACGTGATGATGAGTTTGAGGTCGCGGCGACGCTCCAGCAGCTGGCGCAAAAACCCGAGCAGGAAATCGATGTTCAGGCTGCGTTCGTGGGCCTCGTCGATGATGAGCGTATCGTAGCGGCGCAGCCAGGGGTCGCGCTGCGATTCGGCGAGCAAGATGCCGTCCGTCATCAGCTTGATGGCGGTATTGCCCGAACTGCGATCGTCGAAGCGCACCTGGTAGCCGACCCAGTCGCCCAGTGGGGTATCCAGTTCGGCCGCGATGCGGCTGGCCACGGCGCTCGCCGCCAGACGGCGGGGCTGGGTGTGGCCGATCATGCGGCCCTGGCCGCGGCCCAGGTCCAGACAGATCTTGGGCAACTGCGTCGTCTTGCCCGAGCCGGTTTCACCCGAGACGATGATGACGGCGTGCTCGCGAATGGCGCGGGCGATGTCATCGCGGCGCTGGCTGACCGGCAGATCTTCGGGATAATGGATGGGGGGCAGGGGGCGCTGCGGCACTGGTGTGTCCGGCGCGCGCGGCCTGCGGGGACGGCGTCGCCGCGGAGAAATCGGGGAATCTTGCATCAAACCTCTGAACCTTGCAGGTTCTCTCATTATAATTTTGAATTGACACCTGTGATGACCGAGCAAACGCGTAACCATGAGCAGTGACAGCCGCAGTGACAGTCGTTGTGACCCCATCGCCGCAGAGGAGGGCGAGGACGCCCTGAGCCACGCCCAATTCGTGCGCTGGTTTCGCGCCGTCGCGCCCTATGTACACGGCTTTCGCGGCAAAACCTTCGTCATCGCTTTTGGCGGCGAGCTGGTGCGCGATGGCGCGCTGAACGCCCTGATCCAGGATTTGTCCCTGCTTTCCGCGCTGGGCATCAAGCTGGTGCTGGTCCACGGCTCGCGCCCCCAGGTGAACGAGCAGCTGCGCCTGAAAGGCCAGGACACGCAGTTCGGCCGCGGCACCGAGCCGACCAGTGCGGCCGCGCTGGAGTGCGCCAAAGAGGCCGCCGGCGAAATCCGCCTGGACATCGAGGCCGCGTTCAGCCAGGGCCTGCCCAACACCCCAATGTCGCATGCGCACATCCGCATCATTTCCGGCAACTTCGTCACCGCGCGGCCCGTGGGTATCGTCGACGGCGTCGACTTCCAGCATACCGGGCAGGTGCGCAAGATGGACAGCGGCATCATGCGCAGCATCATCGACCAGGGCATCATCGTGCTGCTCTCGCCGCTGGGTTTCTCGCCGACGGGCGAAGCCTTCAACCTGGCCATGGAAGACCTGGCCACGAATGCCGCAATCGCCCTGCGCGCCGAGAAGCTGATCTTTCTGACCCAGAATCGCGTCATTTGTTCCGCCGATGGCGCGGTCGATACAGAGCTGGCGCGCGAACAGGCCGACCGCCTGGTCGCCGGCGGCACGCTGGACGAGGACACGCACGCCTTTCTGGCCCATGCCTGCCTGGCGGTCAAGCGCGGCGTGCCACGCGCCCACCTGCTGCCTTACACGCTCGATGGCAGCGTGCTGCTGGAAATCTTCACGCACGACGGCGTCGGCACCATGGTCGTGGAAGATAGTCTGGATGATCTGCGCCCGGCCACCATCGACGACGTAAGCGCCATCGTGCAGCTGATCGAGCCGCTGGAACAGGACGGCACCCTGGTACCGCGCGGACGCGCCACCATCGAGCGCGAGTTCGCCGATTTCACCGTGCTCGAGCACGACGGCGTGATTTACGGCTGCGTGGCGCTCAAACCCTATCTTGAAGATGGCATGGCGGAAATGGCCTGCCTGATCGTGCATCCCGAGTGGCAGGGCGAAGGCGAAGGCGAGATCCTGCTGCGGCACACGGAATCGCGGGCGCGCGCCCTGGGGGCACGACGCCTGTTCGTGCTCACCACGCAAACCTCGCACTGGTTCATGAAGCGCGGCTTCGTGCAAGGCGGCGTCGCCGACCTGCCCCGGGAGCGCCGGGCCCATTACAATCGCTCGCGCAACAGCATCATCCTCATCAAACGCCTCTGACAGGAGCACCCGCAATGGCAAGAATGGTCCACTGCGCCAAACTGGGCAAGTCGGCCGAAGGTCTCGAATTCCCGCCCTACCCCGGCGAGCTCGGCACGCGGATCTGGCAATCGATCTCGCGCCAGGCCTGGGAGCAATGGATGGACATCCAGACGCGCCTGGTGAACGAAAACCGCCTCAACCTGGCCGATATCCGCGCGCGCCGCTACCTGACCGAGCAGATGACGCAATACCTGTTCGAGGACGCCCCGGTCGAAGCCAGGGGCTACGTGCCGCCTGAGGAATAGCGCTCTCAGGGCGCGTCGTCGGCGTCTTCGTCGTCGTCCGGCAATTCCCCGCGCGCCATGCGCTCGGCATGGCGCACCCCGGCATGGCGCACGTCCGTGCCCCGCACCATGTAGATGACGCGCTCGGCCATGTTCTTGGCATGATCACCGATGCGCTCCAAAGCGCGGGCGATGAAGATCAGATCGATGGCCAGCGAGATCGTGCGCGGATCCTCGATCATGTAGGTGATGAGATGGCGCAGGCTCGCCTTCCATTCCTTGTCCACCTCTTTGTCGGCGCGCACCACGCTCGCCGCGCTGAGGGCATCCTGGCGCGCGAAGGCATCCAGCGCGCTGTGGATCAGGTTGCCGACCAGATCCGCGATATGGCGCAGCTCGACCACGGGCTCGTAGCCCGGATGCGCCTGGTGCAGACGGCGCGCCACCTTGGCGATCTTGTGCGCTTCGTCGCCGCAGCGCTCCATGTCGGTCAGCATCTTGGAGATCGACAGCAACAGCCGCAGATCGATGGCCGTGGGCTGGTTGCGCGCGATGAGCAAAATGATGCGCTCGTCGATTTCCACTTCGAGGCGATTGACTTCCTGCTCGCGCGCCTTGACCTGGGCTACTTTGTCCAGGCTGCCGGTGGTGAGCGCCTCCATGCCGTCGCGCACCATGGCTTCGACCAGCCCGCCCATCTGCAGGAACAGCGAGCGTGCCGCTTCGATATCCGCGTGGAACTGCTTGTTGGTATGTTCGAACATCAGGACGCCCCCCCGTGCGCGAGCGGACTGTCGCGTTCCAGCGCGCGCACGCCGCCTTGGCCCGCCACCAGCGCCAGATCGGCCGGGCGCAAGGCGAAGAAGCCGCAGGAAATCACGCCCGGGATATCATTGATGCGCGCCTCGAGCGCGGCCGCCTCGGGCGCATCGACGTCCAGGCCGGCCACATCCAGGAGGTGGCCACCGTTGTCGGTGACCACGCCTTCGCGCCAGCGCGCCGTGCCGCCCAGGCCGCGCATCTGGCGCGCCACATAAGCGCGCGCCATGGGAATCACTTCCACTGGCAGGCCAAAGCCACCCAGGCGTGCGACCAGTTTGGTTTCGTCCACGATGCACACGAAGCGGTGCGCCAGCGCGGCGACGATTTTTTCCCGCGTGAGCGCCCCGCCGCCGCCCTTGATCATGGCCAGCCCCGGCGCGATCTCGTCCGCCCCGTCGACATAGCAGTCCAGCGCCTCGACCGCGTTGGGGTCCAGCACCGCGATGCCGTGCTGGCGCAGCAAGGCGCTGCTGCGCTCGGAGCTGGACACCGCACCCCGCAGACGTCCCGCATGAGCGGCCAGCGCGGCGATGAAGTGATCGACCGTGGAGCCCGTGCCCACACCGATGACGGCCTGGTCGCCCAGATCCGGAAGAAGATGATCCATGGCGGCCTGCGCCGCCTGGCGTTTGAGCTGATCCTGAGTGAGCATGCGCCGCCCGTACCTGTCCTGTTGACCCGACCCGACCGCATTCATGATAACCGACGCCGCTGCAGGCGATTGGCGAGGATGACGAACAAGCCCACGATGAGGATGAACAGGGTCGCCAGCGCGTTGATTTCCGGTTTCAGGCCCAGGCGCACACGCGAAAACACCTCCAGCGGCAAGGTGGTGTAGCCCGGGCCGGACAGGAAGGACGCGATCACGACGTCGTCCAGCGACAAGGTGAAGGACAGCAGCCAGGCCGCCATCAGCGCCGGCGTCGCCAGCGGCAGGGTGACGCTGAAGAATACGCGCAAGGGCGTCGCCCCCAGATCCAGGGCCGCTTCTTCCAGAGACTGGTCGAGCTCGCGCAGGCGCGACTGGATGATGACCGCCGCGTAGGCCGTACACAGGGTGATGTGACCGATCCAGATCGTGAAGATGCCGTTGCCCTGCGGCCAGCCGAGCAGGTTGCCGAGCTCGACGAACAACAGCAGCAACGAGATGCCCAGCACGACTTCGGGGATCACCAGGGGTGCGCTGAGCAGGCCCAGGTAAAGGAAGAAGCCGCGAAACGGTCTCAGGCGGGCAAGGACGTAGGCCGCCCAGGTGCCCAGGACCACCGCCGCGCTGGCCGTTATGGCGGCGATGATGAGAGACAGGCGCGCCGCATCCAGCAGCGCTTGATCCTGGAACAGCGTGGCGTACCAGCGCCAGGAAAACCCGGTCCACGAAGTCATCATGGCCGAGTCATTGAAGGAAAACACCATCAGCGACACGATGGGCAGATAGAGAAAGCCGTAGCCCAGAACCAGCACCAGGCCGCGCCACAGGCGCGCGGACGGCCCGCTCATGCCCGCCGCCCCGGGCGCAGCCGCAGGGTTCCCAGTTGCGCGCGCTGGAACAGCACGAGCGGCACGAGCAGCAACAGCACCATCACGCAGGTCACGGCCGCCGCCATGGGCCAGTCGGCGTTGTTGAAGAACTCCGTCCACATCACGCGACCCATCATGAGCGTATCGGCGCCGCCCAGCATCTCGGGGATGACGTATTCGCCCACGGCGGGGATGAAGACCAGCAGCGCGCCGGCGCTCACCCCCGGCAGGGATTGCGGCAAGGTGATGCTCAGAAAGGCGCGCCACGGCCTCGCGCCCAGATCGTAGGCGGCCTCGAGCAAGCGCGGATCCAGGCGTACCAGGCTGGCGTACAACGGCAGGATGAAAAACGGTAGATAGGCATAGACCAGGCCGATGTAGACCGCCAGGTCGGTGCGATAGACTTCGAGCGGTTCATGGATCAGGCCCAGCGCCATGAGCACCTTGTTGAGCAGGCCATCGTTGCGCAGGATGCCGACCCAGGCGTAGACGCGCAGCAACAACGAGGTCCAGAACGGCAGGATCACACCCAGCAGCAGCAGATTGCGCAGGCGCGGCTGGGCGCGCGCGATCACGTAGGCCATGGGATAGCCCACCAGCACGCACACTAGGGTCGTGACCAGGGCCATGCGCACCGAACTCAAATAGGTTGACAGGTACAGACTGTCGGAAAACAGCAGGGCGTAGCCGCGCAGATGCAGCGCCAGCGTCAAGGTTTCGTCTTTGACCTGGGCCAGCGCCGTGTAGGGCGGAATGCCGAACCGCAGATCGGCAAAGCTGATCTTGAGAACCAGCAGGAACGGCACGAGCAGCACCAGCACCAGCCACACGAAAGGCGGCACGATGGTCAGGCGGCGGCCGCGCACGCCGGACACGCTGGTCGTCATGACGCCAGGACCGTCGGACAATCTTGCGACCAGCTCACGAACACCGCATCATCCAGGCCGGGCGCCTGCGCGTGGGCCAGGCTGCGGCTGGGCATGGACGCGAGCAGGCTGTAGCCGGATTCCAGGCGCACCTGGTACTGGGTCGTGCTGCCCATCCAGGCCACGTGGCTGACTACGCCCTGCGCCCAGTTGACCTCGCCGGCCGGCGCCGCGCGCAACACCTGCACATGCTCGGGCCGGATGGATACGTGTACCTGCATGCCGAGCGCTTCGCTGACGCCGTGATCGACGTGCAGCGGACGGCGCAGGGCATCGCTTTCGATGCGCACATGGTCGGCTGCATCGACCACGATGGTGCCGGTGAACAGATTGGTCGTACCCAGGAAGCCGGCCACGAAGCGCGAGTTGGGAAATTCGTAGACTTCGTAAGGGCTGCCGTACTGCACGATCTCCCCATCCGACATCACGGCGAGCCGATCCGCCATGGTCATGGCCTCTTCCTGATCGTGCGTGACCATGATGCAGGTGACGCCGACCTGTTCGAGAATCTTTACCAGCTCGATCTGGGTTCTCTGACGGATCTGCTTGTCCAGCGCGGACATGGGCTCGTCCAGCAGCAGCAGCTTGGGCCGCTTGACCAGGCTGCGCGCCAGCGCCACGCGCTGCTGCTGGCCGCCCGAGAGCTGCTGCGGCAGGCGCTGGGCATAAGCACCCATCTGCACCAGATCCAGCACTTGCGCGACGCGCGTGCGCTGCTCGCGACGCGACACGCCCTCCTGCTTCAGGCCGAAGGCGACATTCGCCGCCACCGTCATGTGCGGGAACAGCGCGTAGGACTGGAACATCATGTTCACCGGACGCCGGTACGGCGGCAGGTCGGTGATGTCCTGGCCATCCAGGTAGATGCGGCCGGCCCCGGGCGTCTCGAATCCCGCCAGCATGCGCAGCAGCGTGGACTTGCCGCTGCCCGAGCTGCCCAGCAGCGCGAACAGCTCGTGGCGATGCACGTCCAGGCTCACCGAGCGCACCGCCACGGTGTCATCGAAGGTCTTGGTCAGCGCCGCGATGCGCACGAAGGCATCGTCCGCCATGATCGTCAGCGCCCGGACTTGAGCTCGGCCCACAGGCGCGTCAGCAGGCGCTGGATGGGCAGGGGCTGAGGCTTGATGACGTACAGGGTCGTCGCCACCTCGGGGGACGGGTAGATCATGGGATCCTGCGCCACTTCGGGCACCACGTAGTCGCGCGCCGTCTTGTTGGCGTTGGGATAGAACATGGTGTTGGTGATGGCGGCGTGTACTTCCGGCGTTTCGATGTAATTGATGAAGGCATGGGCTTCGGCCACATGCTCGGCATCAGCCGGGATGGCCATGGTGTCGAACCAGACCGGCGCCCCACCCTGCGGGATGTAATAGGCGATGCGGTAATCCTTGCCGGCCTCGCGCGCGCGCCGCCCGGCAATCTTCACGTCGCCGGAATAGCCGTAGACCATGCACAGATCACCCACGGCGAGCTCGTCGATGTAGCCCGAGGAGCTGAACTGGCGCACGTGCGGCCGGATGGTCTTGAGCAGGGCCAGCGCCGCCTTGTAGTCCGCCGGGTCGCTGCTGTTGGGATCCTTGCCCATGTAATGCAAAACTGCGGGAAAGACCTGGGCCGCCTCGTCCAGTATGGAAATGCCGCAACCCTTGAGTTTTTCCGTGATTTCCGGATTGAACAGCATGTCCCAGCGATCCAGCGGCGCATCTTCGCCCAGGATCTGGCGCACGCGCGTCACGTTATAGCCCAGCCCATTGGTGCCATAGCCCCAGGGCACGAGGTATTCGTTGCCGGGATCGGCTTCGGCCACCAGCTTCATGATGTCCGGATCGAGATGGGACAGGTTGGGCAGCAGGCTTTTGTCCAGCTTGCGAAACAGGCCGCCTTCGACCTGGCGCGCGGCGTAGTTGATCGAGGGCACGACGATGTCGTAGCCCGACTTGCCGGTCAACAGCTTGGCTTGCAGGGTGTCGTTGCTGTCGTAGACGTCATAGCGCGCCTTGATGCCCGTGGCTTTTTCGAACCCGGAAATGGTGTCCGGCGCGGTGTATTCCGCCCAGTTGTAGACATTGACGACCCGTTCCTGGGCGGAGACGGAAGACAGCGCGGTCGCACAGACCGCGCCCAGTACCAGTCGAATCAGCATGTTGGACTCCCCGGATGGTTCTGGATAAGCGTGACGCAGGTTCAAAGGCCAGAATGATAAGGCCTTTTTCCCTTGACTAGGTATTTTTGCCAGGCCGTGCGCGACCCTGTGCCTGCCAGTAGGCCGCGTTGATGCCTTTCCACCACAGATCGCCCTGGTCGCCCGCGAGCTTGACCAGGGAACGGCGCAGCCGCGCGAGATTGGCGCGGCGCCACGACGCCGCCGGACGTCGGCGCCGGCCTTTGTCGAAATCGATGAGCCAGACCTGCGCCTGCGCGTCGCACAGGATATTGTACGCATTCAGGTCGGCATGCCAGAAGCCCGCCGCGTGCATCGCCAGGATGGCCTGCGCGACGCGCTGTGCCAATGCGGCATCGACGGGCCCTGTCGCCAGGCCCGCCAGGGCGCACGCGCCGTCGATGCGCGCGGTGAGCAGGGCGGCCCGATAGCCCAGCCCCTGGCGCCACCAGGCTGCCGCCAGCGGCCGTGGCACGGCGAGCCCCAGGGCGTGCATGTCCGCGAGCAGATGAAACTCGGCCCAGGCGCGGCAGGCGCGCAGGCCCAGCCACAGGTAGCGATCGGCGTTCAGGCGCGCCATCAAGCCCCCGCGGCGGTAATGGCGCAGGACGGCAGCGCCGAATGAACCATGAACGAACCAGGCCGCCTGGCGTCCGCCCTGGCCCACGGCCTGTGCGCGCAGGGCCGGATTGTCGGGATCGAACAGATCGGCGTCCACCGCAGGCAGGCAGGCCGCATCGAAGACGAAGCCCGCCCTGCCCTGGCGCGCGTGGCGGATGTCGGGTGCCGGAGTCATGAGTTGCCGAAGCCTCGCGCCACTCAGACGCCACGGCGCAGGCTGATGAGCGGCGGGCTGGCCAGGATGCCGGCCAGCGCAGCCCGCCCGCCCAGCGTGGCCAGGCCGATGCCCGCCGCCACGCCCACCGGCCAGGGCCACCAGGGCAGGTCGAACGCGAACTCGAATACCTGCTGCGCGAGCAGGCGCGCCATGATCAGCGCCGCGCCGGCGGCCAGCAGGCCGCACAGGGTACCGAGCAAAACCAGTTCCAGATCCAGGCTGCGGCGCAGCTGGCGTGCGCTGGCACCCAGCGTGCGCAGCAGCGCCACCTCATGCATGCGCTCGTCGCGGCTGGCGAGAAAGGCCGCCGCCAGAACCATGAGACCCGCCGCCAGCGTGAACAGGAAGAGCAGCTGCACCGCCAGCATGACCTGGTCGAGCACGGCTTGCACCTGATGCAGGATGGTGGCGATGTCGAATACGGTCAGATTGGGGAAGGCGCCCAGCAGGCTGCGCTGCAGCGGGCCCGCATCGGCCGGCAGGCGCACCGACGTAAGCCAGGTTGCCGGCGCATCGCGCAGCACCGATTCGGATACGAGCGCAAAGAAATTGACCTCGAAGGAATCCCATTTGACCTTGCGCAGGCCCACCACGCTGACCGTGTGCGCCCGTCCGGCGATCTCGAACTGCAATTGGTCGCCCAGTGCCAGGCCCAGCGTTTTCGCCATGCCCGCTTCTATGGACGCCTCGGCGCGCCCGGGGTCCAGCCAGCGCCCCGACAACTGGCGGTTGCTGGACGGCAAGCTCGCGCGCCAGGACAGGTTGAACTCCCGGTTGACCATGGCGCGCGCGCGTTCGTCCGCATAATCGTCTTCGTGGACCGTCTTGCCGTTGATGGCCACCAGGCGCGCGCGCACCATGGGCATGAGCGCCGCCTCGCCCACGCCAGCCGTGGCCAATTGCGCCGCCACCGCATCGCGCTGATCGGCCTGGATGTTGATGAGGAAGGCATTGGGCGCATCCGGCGGGATGGTGGCCTGCCACCCACGCAAGAGATCATTGCGCGTGAGCGCAAGCAGCAGCAGTATGGTCAGGCCGATGGCCAGCGCACACACCTGCACGACCGTCAGCATGCGGCGCCGCGCCATGCCCGCCAACGTCAGGCGCAGCAAGGCGTGACGCTGCGCCGCGCCGCGCAGACGGCCGGCGAGCGCGAGCAAGCCCGCTGCGGCCAGCGCAAACAGGGCCAGCGCCACGCCGAAACCGGCGACCAGGATCAGCCCCAGGCGCAGATCCCCGGCCACCAGCAGAATCAGGCCCGCGCTGGCCAGCGTGCCGGCAATCAGGGTGCTGCGCCACTGCCCGGCCAGGCTGGCAGCGTGGCGGTGCAGAACGCGGATCGGCGCCACCTGGCGCAGCGACAGCAAAGGCACCAGGGCGAAACCCAGCAACAACAGGACGCTGGTCGCCAGACCCAGGGCCGCTGGCGCCACGCCCGGTGCGGGCAGATGCACGTCCAGCCAGCGCCCCGCCCAGCTGGCCAGCCCCTGCTGGATCAGGCCGGCGAAGACCAGGCCGGCTGCGGCGGCAAGCACGGCCAGCAGGGCAAGTTCGCCCAGTTGCACGGCGCCGATCTGCCGGCGCGACGCCCCCAGACAACGCCAGATGGCGATCCCGTCCTGCTGGCGCAGGCAATGGCGGCGCGCCGCCAGCGCCACCGCCACCGCGGCCAGCATGACCGTGAGCAAGGCCACGAGGCTGAGGAACTGGCGGCCGCGATCCAGGGTGCGCTGCACCTCGGGCCGGCTGTTCTCCAGCGTGGACAGCTGTTGGCCTGGCTGCAGCCGTTCCTGCAGCCAGTCGTGATACGTGCGCACGCGAGCGTCGGGCCCGGCCACCAGCAACTGATGGCGTACCCGCGCACCGGGCCCCAGCAGACCCGTGGCGGGCAGGTTTTCAACCGCCATCAGCACCCGCGGCGCCACATTCACGAAACGCAGGCTGCGATCCGGCTCGTGCGCAATCACCCCCGCAACGCGCAAGCGGCTTTCCCCCAGCGTGACCGAATCCCCGAGCGCCAGCTGCAGCAAGCCCATGAGCTGCGGATCCACCCACACGCTGCCCGCCGGCGGCCCCGCGCCCACGGCGCGCCCGCCCGCGCCGCTGGCGGCATCCTGCAAGCGCACGCTGCCGCGCAGCGGGTATGCCGCGGACACCGCTTTGACGGCCACCAGCTGGCTCTCTTCGCCATGCAGGATCATGGAAGGGAACTCCCGCGTTTGCGCCGTTTCCAGCCCCAGTGCGCCCGCCTGTGTCGCAAACGCCGCCGGCAGATCCTGCCCGCTGCCGAGCACGAGATCGCCGCCCAGCATTTGCGCCGCATCGCGATCCAGGGCGCGCTCGACCCGCTGCGCCAGAAAAGCCACGCTGGACACGGCGGTGACCGCCACCACCAGCGCCAGCGCGAGCAAACGCAGCTCGCCCGAACGCCAGTCGCGGCGCAGGGCGCGCACACTCGCCATAACGAAGAAAGGCAAGGCCATGTCCGGATTCACCCCCTGAGCAGCAGCATTACCATGATCAGCAACAGCATACAGGCAAAGATAAGTTTCAACCGCGGCTCGGGCAGACCGTAGGCCAGGCGCACGCCGTGCGACACCATGCCGATACTACCCAGCGCCAGCGGCAGACCAATGAGCCAATCCGCCTGACCGTGCGCGGTATAGGTCAGCAAAGCGATCGTCGTGCCGGGCAGGATCATGCTCAGCGCCAGAGCCTGGGCGCCCGTCTGCGAATAGCGGAATACCGTGGTCAGCAATGGCACGATGATGACCGAACCGCCCACGCCGAAAATGCCGCCAGTCAGGCCGCCCACCATGCCCACGACGACGAACCAGCCTCGATGCGGCGGTCGTTGCTGCGCCGCAGGCCGGCGGCGACTGCGGCGCCGCGCCAGCACGCGACGCCGGCGGCTGCTCTGATGAAAATAAAACAGCGCAATGCACAGCACGAAACCCGCATAGATGCGCCGCAGCAGCGTGGGATCCAGGCCTAGGGCAATCTGCGCCCCCAGCCAGGTGAAGCCGACCGACGCCAGACCGCCGATCAGGGCTGCGCGAAAATCGATGCGGGCGTGGTGGTGATATTGCCGGATGCTCATGAGCACGGCGGGCAGCACCATGACCAAGGCCGTGCCCTGCGCGAGCTGCTGATCCATGCCCAGCACCAGGCCGAGCAAAGGGATGGCGAGCAGGCCGCCCCCGATCCCCAATACGCCGCCGGCAAAGCCGATGACGGCACCGGAAAACAGGGCGCCCAGCGCCAGCAGCCACGGGCTCACGCGCCGACCCCGCTCAGTCCAGCCGGGCCAGGGCCGCCTCGACGCGGTCGACCGGCCAAATGTCCAGCCCCTCGATGGGCTCACGCGGCGCGTTGGCGCGCGGAATGAGCGCTGTGCCAAAGCCCAGCTTGGCCGCTTCGCGCAGGCGTTCCTGGCCGCGCGCGGCCGGGCGGATCTCACCCGCCAGCCCGACTTCGCCGAACACGACCAGGCCGCGCGGCAGCGGCCGGTTCCGCAAGGAAGACACAATGGCCAGCAACACGGCCAAGTCCGAGGCGGGCTCGCTCACACGTACGCCGCCCACGGCGTTCACGAACACATCCTGATCATGCGTGATGATGCCGGCGTGCCGATGCAGCACGGCAAGCAGCATGGCCAGGCGATTGCCTTCCAGGCCCAGGGTGAGGCGGCGCGGATTGGGTGCGCTATTGGCATCCACCAGCGCCTGGATTTCGACCAGCAGCGGGCGCGTGCCCTCTTGAGTGGCCATGACGCAGGAACCGGCCACGTGCTCGGGATGATGGGACAGGAACAACGCCGACGGATTGTTCACGCCGCGTAGACCGCGATCCGTCATGCCGAACACGCCCAGCTCGTTCACGGCGCCGAAGCGGTTCTTGATCGCCCGGACCAGACGATACGACGAGTGTGCATCCCCTTCAAAATACAGCACGGTATCGACCATGTGCTCGAGGACGCGCGGCCCGGCAAGGCTGCCATCTTTGGTCACGTGGCCGATAAGCACCAGCGAGGTGCCGGTTTGCTTGGCCAGCCGGGTGAGCTGGGCCGCGCACTCGCGGACCTGCGAGACGGAACCCGGCGCGGCGGGCAAGGCAGCGGAATACAGCGTCTGTATGGAGTCGATGACGGCCACCGCGGGGCGGTGCTCGCGCAAAGCGTCGAGAATGCTTTCCAGACGGATCTCGGCGAGCAGGTCGAGGCGATCCGTACACACTTCCAGGCGTTGCGCGCGCAGCGCGACCTGCTCGGCCGATTCTTCGCCGCTCACATACAGGACGCCAACGCGCTGCGACAAGGCCACCAGGGCCTGCAGCAGCAGCGTGGATTTGCCGATGCCGGGATCGCCGCCGATGAGAACGACCGCGCCGTGCACGACGCCCCCGCCCAGAACGCGGTCGAACTCCGCGATGCCCGTGGGCAGGCGCGCGTGCTCGCGCGGCTCGATCTGGGACAGGCGCAGCACCGGGCTGCTGCCGGCCAGCGCGGCGAAGCGATGGTCCTGCGCCGCCGGCGTAACCTCTTGCAAGGTATTCCAGCTATGGCAGCTCGGGCAACGCCCTTCCCACTTGGGCTGGCTGGCGCCGCACTCGGAGCACGCGAACAGGGTTTTGGCCTTGGCCATGAACGACCGGCGTCAGCGGCCATTGATGGTGCTGCCACCATCGACACCCAGCACCTGACCCGTGATGTAGGCGGCGGAATCGCCCAGCAGGAAGGCGACGGCGGCGGCAACGTCCGACGGCTGGGCCAGGCGACCCATGGGGATGCGCGCAAGCGCCGCCTTCTCGGCCTCGCTGCCTTCGGGATGGTTGGCGCGAAACAGTTCCGTATCCACCGGCCCCGGTGCAACCGTGTTCACGGTGATGCCGTAGGGCGCCAGCTCGAGCGCCCAAGTGTAAGTCAGCCCGTTGACGGCGGCCTTGGCGGCGGCATAGCAACTGCGCCCCAGCCCACCGTAGGCCACGCGGCTGCCAATGTTGACGATGCGGCCTTCGCGCCGCGCCTTCATGGATGCCACGAACGCCTGGGTGACCTGCACGGTGACCCGCACGTTGAGCTCGAGCACGCGCTGCAGCGTGCCCAGATCGATCTCGCCGATCGCGTCGGGTACGACCAGGCCCATGTTGTTGACCACCGCATCGACGGGATATTTTTCCCGGATGAGGCGCAACATGTCCTCGGTGGCATGGGCATCCGACAGATCGCAGCCATGCAGGTAACCGGGGAAATCGATCTCCTGCACCTGGCGCGCCAGACCCACGACGTGGGCACCCTGATCGGCCAGATGCTGGCTGATGGCCCAGCCGATGCCACGGGTTGCGCCCGTGACCAGTACACATTTGTTCTTCACTTGCTTCCTCGTTTGCGGATGAATTCAATTGATGGATGAAATGCCGTGCACGCCCGTCAGATGGCCTGGCGCGGCACGCGCGGCGCCACCGCGCACATCAGCGCGTAGCTGATGGTACCCGCGGCCTGCGCGACCGCATCGGCGGATGGCCCGCCCTGGCCCCACAGCACCACCGGTGTACCGGGCACGGCCTGCGGCACTGCGTCGAGATCTACGGCCAGCATGTCCATGGAGACCCGACCCAGCAGGCGCGTGGCCACCCCGTCGACCGTGACGGGCGTGCCCGTGGGGGCGTGGCGCGGATAGCCATCGGCATAGCCACAGGCCACGATGCCTACGCGCATCGGTGCCGGCGTCACGAACTGATGCCCATAGCCGATGGGCGCGCCGGCCGGGAGCGCGTGCACGGCAATGAGCCGGGAACGCAGCGTCTGCGCCGGCAGCAGTCCGAAACTATCTGCCGTGCGGTCGGCGAATGGCGAGCCACCGTAGAGACAAATGCCGGGGCGCACCCACTGCGGCTCGAGAATGTCCGCGCTGGCCCAGACGTCAGCCAGCGTGGCCGCGGAATTGCACAGGGACACCGGCCCGGGCAGATCCCGCGTCACGTCCAGGAAACACTGGCGCTGCGCCGCCGTCACGTCGGCATCGTCGTCCGCCCGCGAGAAGTGCGTCATCTTGCCCAGCGCCGACAGGCGTCCGAGGCGGCGCAGCGTCTGGGCACGGCCCCAGGCGCGCGCAAAATCCGCCGGCAGAAAGCCCAGGCGGTTCATGCCGGCGTTAAGCTTGACCCACGCCGGAAAGCCAGGCCCCACGCCGGAACGCTCAAGAATCGTCAGCTGCTCCGCGCAGTGGATCACGACCGACAGCTCGTAAGCTTCCAGGATGGCGATGTCGGACGACTGGAAAAACCCTTCGAGCAGCAGCAAGGGCCCGGCCCAGCCGGCCTCGCGCGCGCGCACGGCTTCGTCCAGGTCCAGCATGGCCAGGCCGTCGGCCCGCGCCAGCGCCGTCACGGCAGACTCCAGGCCGTGACCGTAGGCGTTGGCCTTGATCACGCCCCACACGCGCGGGCGCGCGCAGGCGCGCTGCGCCCCGATACGCTCAAGCCGCTGAATGACCTGATCCAGATTGTGACGGATGGCGGCAAAGGACAATTCGAGGCAGATCGGACGCGGCACGAGCATCTCCATTCCAGATCACGCCTGCGCCTTCAGGGCATTGCCCGGCGCACGGCACCGGTGCCAGTATACTGTGCGGCCATGGCCGTTGATCACTATGAAAACTTTCCTGTTGCGTCCTTGCTGCTGCCGCGACACTTGCGCGCGGCGGTGCGCGACGTCTATCGCTTTGCGCGCACGGCCGATGATATCGCGGACGAAGGCACGCTGGCGGCATCGCAACGGTTGACCCGGTTAGCACAGTATCGCGCCGCGCTGCAGGCCATCGCTGACGGGCACGGAGTGCAAGACGCCCTGGCAGAGGAGGACGCGGCGCTCGCCCGCGTGTTCGTGCCGCTGGCGCACACCATCCGCACGCATGCCCTGCCGGTCGCGCCGTTCGCGGACCTGTTGTCCGCGTTCGAGCAGGATGTGGTCAAGACACGCTATCGCGACGATGACGAACTGTTCGACTATTGCCGCCGCTCGGCCAACCCGGTGGGCCGCATCATGCTGCACCTGTATGGCGCGGCGGATGCGCAAAACCTGCCCGCAGCCGATGCCGTCTGCACCGGCCTGCAGCTGACCAACTTCTGGCAGGACATCGGGCCGGACTGGGCCAAGGGCCGGGTCTATATCCCGCTGGACAAACTGGATCGTGCGGGCCTGGACGTGTCGGACATCGCCCGGCACGCGCAGCGGCGCGGCCCCATGCCGCCCGATGTGCGCTGGCACGACCTGATGCGCGCCCAGGTGGCACAGGCGCGCGACTTGCTGCACTCGGGCCTGCCCCTGACACGCCGCTTGCGCGGCCGCTTCGGCCTGGAGCTGCGGCTGATGATTCTGGGCGGCCTGCGCATCCTGGAACACCTGGACGATTTACACTACGACATGTTCCTGCATCGTCCCACCCTGGGCAAGCGCGACTGGCTGTTGCTGGCCTGGCGTTGCGCCACGCACGCCGGATCCGCCCCCGCCGCCCCCTCTCCCCTTCGCCATGACTCCTGACGACTATTGCCAGAACAAGGCCACGCAAAGCGGCTCCAGCTTTTATTACGCCTTTCTGTTCCTGCCGCCGGAACGGCGGCGGGCCATCACGGCCCTGTACGCGTTTTGCCGCGAAGTCGACGACATCGTCGACGACGTGCATGAAGAATCCGTGGCGCGCACCAAGCTGGGCTGGTGGCGCGCGCAGATCGAACTGTTGTTCGACGGCGGGCCGAACAACCACCCCGTGATGCGCGCCCTGGCGCCCCATATCCAGCCCTTCGGCCTGACGGCGGCGCGCATGCACGCCATCGTCGACGGCATGGAAATGGATCTGGACCAGCACCAGTACGCCGACTGGAACGGGCTGCAACGCTACTGCCATCATGTCGCCGGCGTAGTGGGCGAGCTCTCGGCCGGCATCTTCGGCTACACCCAGGCGCAGACGCTGGAATACGCCGACCGCCTGGGCCTGGCCTTCCAGCTCACCAACATCATCCGCGACGTCGGCGACGACGCGCGACGCGGCCGCATCTACCTGCCGCAGGAAGATTTGCAGCGCTTCGAGGTCAGCATGGATGAAATCCTCGATCTGCAGCATTCACCGCGCTTCGCCGCGCTCATGCAGTTCCAGGCGCAGCGTGCCCGCGCCTGCTACCGCGACGCGGTCCTCGCACTGCCCGCGGCCGACCGGCGCGCGCAACGCCCCGGCCTGCTCATGGCGGCCATCTACCACGCCCTGCTCGATGAAATCGAGCGCGACGGCTGGCGCGTGCTGGAGCAGCGCGTGGCCCTGACGCCGATCCGCAAGTTTTGGCTCGCCTGGAAAACCTGGGTCGGCGGCGGACAAGGCCTGGTACGCCGCCTCTCGCATGTGCCATGAAGCTGGCCGTGGTCGGGGCGGGGTGGGCCGGTCTGGCCGCCGCCGTGCGGGCGGCGGATAGCGGCCACGCCGTCCAGGTCTACGAGGCCGGACATACGCTGGGCGGCCGCGCGCGCAGCGTCCACGCCGCGCCGTTCGGGCGCCGCCTGGACAATGGCCAGCACTTGCTGCTGGGCGCCTATACCCGCAGCCTGGCGCTGATGCGGCGTCTGGAGGTCGATGCCCGCCAGAGCCTGTTGCGCCAGCCACTGCGGCTGGCATCACTGGATGGCCGCTTTCACCTGCGGCTGGCGCGGCTGCCCAGCCCCTGGCATGCGCTGGCCGGTGTGCTGGGTGCGCGCGGGCCCGATCTGCACGAGAAATGGGCGCTTGCCCGCAGTCTGCACCGCTTGCGCGCCGCGGGCTGGCGCATCGCATCCGGCCTGACCGTGCAGGGCTGGCTGGACAAAGAGCGGCAAAGCGCCGCCATGCAGGCACGATTCTGGCACCCACTGTGCCTGGCCGCAATGAATACGCCGCCGCACGAGGCCTGCGCCCAGTTGTTCGCCCACGTGCTGCGCGACAGCCTGGGCGGTAGCGCGCGCGCCAGCAACCAGATCCTGCCCCGCGTCGACTTGACCTCCCTGTGGCCGGCGCGCGTGGCAGACATGACGCCCCGTCATCCCGACGGCCGCATCGAGATCCACAAGGGGCACGCAGTGCGTCGACTCGTCCTCGATGCCCAGGGCCGCCCGGCGCTGGATGGCGAAGCCCACGATGGCGTCATCCTCGCCTGCGGGCCGGCCACGGTGCGGCGCCTGCTCGATCCGCTGCTTGCCGTGCGTGCGCACGATGCAGCGGCGCAAACGCTGGCAGCCGCGCTGGCCGCGTTCGAGCACCGCCCCATCGCCACGCTCACCCTGTCGCTGGCCACGCCCTGGGCGCTGCGTTCACCCATGGTGATGCTGCGGGAAGACCGCGATCGGCAGGCCTACGGGCAGTGGCTGTTCCACCGGCCGCGCTATGCCGTGACGACGCCGGGCGATGCGCCACTCGTACACGTCGTCATCAGCGATGCCCAGGCGGCCCTGGAGGGCGGGCGCGACGCGTTGGTGCGCGGCGTGATCGCCCAGGTGCGCGACCAGGCGCCGGCGCAGGCGCCGCTGCCGGCCGTGCAGGCGCATCAGCTCATCGTGGAAAAACGCGCCACCTTCGCCGCCCTGCCCGGCCTGGCACGTCCGGGCGTGCAAACGCCTTGGCCGCGCCTGTGGCTGGCCGGCGACTGGACGGATACCGGCTACCCGGCGGTGCTGGAAGGGGCGGTGCGCAGCGGCGAGGCCGCCGCGCGCCGTGCCGATCAGGTGTGGGCGGCGATGTAGTCGCGCACGCGGGCGACCTCGTTCCCCAGATCGACGGTGCGCTGGGGCAGATCAGCCAGCGCGCGCAAGTGCGCCGGCACGGGCGGCGCCTCGCCGATCGCCGCATGGATCGTGTCGGCGAACTTGACCGGCAGCGCGGTTTCCAGCACCAGCATGGGCACGCCCGCTTCCACATGAGCGCGCGCCACGCCGACGCCGTCGGCCGTATGCGGGTCGATGAGCACGCCCGTATCCCGCCAGGTACGCGCGATGGTCTGCAGGCGGTCGGCGTGCGTGCTGGTGCCGGCCACGAAACCGTAGCGCGCGGCCAGTTGCGGTTGCAGCGCGCTCAGATCGAAGAAACCGTCGCGCTCCAGCCGGGCCCAGAGCGCTTTCACCTGCGCGCCATCGCGCCCGACCAGATCGAACACGAAACGCTCGAAGTTGGACGCACGGGAAATATCCATGGACGGGCTGGACGTGGCGAAGGTTTGCGCCGACGGTCGCGGGCGGTAGATGCCGGTCCGGAAAAACTCCTCGAGCACATTGTTCTCGTTCGTGGCCAGTACCAGCCGGCGGATGGGCAAGCCCATTTCGCGCGCCAGGTGACCCGCCAGGATGTTGCCAAAATTGCCCGAAGGAACGGCAAAGGACACTTTCTGACCGGGCGCGTCGGTGAGGCGCAGCCAGCCCCAGAAGTAATACACGATCTGGGCTGCGATGCGGGCCCAGTTGATCGAGTTGACCGCACCCAGGTGGTGCGCGGCCTTGAACGCCAAGTCGTTGGACAGCGCCTTGACGATGTCCTGGCAGTCGTCGAACACGCCGTCGATGACGATGTTGTGGATGTTCTCATCCATGAGGGAATACATCTGCGCGCGCTGGAAAGCGCTCATGCGCCCCTTAGGTGAGAGCATGAAGACCTGCACGCCAGCCTTGCCGCGCAAGGCGTATTCGGCCGCCGAACCCGTGTCGCCCGAGGTTGCACCCAGGATGTTCACATGCGTGCGCCGCCGGGCCAGGACGTATTCGAAAACCTGCCCGAGAAACTGCATGGCGATGTCTTTGAAGGCCAGCGTGGGACCCTGGGACAGGCCCAGCAGATGCAAGCCGCCGTCCAGCGGCTTGACCGGCACGATGTCGGCGCTGTCGAACACTGCCGGGTTGTAGGCCGCGTCGACCAGGCGACGCAGGTCCGCCGATGGAATATCACCGATGAAGCGGCTCAGCACGGCATGTGCGAGCGCCGGGTAATCCAGCGCGCGCCAGGCCGTCAGCGTATCGGCGTCGATGCGCGGCAGCGTTACGGGCACGGCCAGCCCGCCATCGGTGGCCAGGCCTTCGAGCAAGATGTCGGAGAAAGGCTGCGGCGCCATCTCGCCGCGCGTGGACTGATACATCATATGAGGTTCTCCACGCGCAGGCGCGTCACGTCGGACAATACGAAAGGCAGAGCGCGGATGTGCGCGATGGCGGCATCGACGTTGCCTTCGATCGCCTTATGGGTCAGGAAAATGATGTCGGCCTGCTCATCGCCGTAGGGCTCCTGGAACATGGACCCGATGGAAATGCCGGCATCGGCGAGGATGCGGGCGATATCCGCCAGCACGCCCGGGCGGTCGTGCACACGCAGGCGCAGGTAGCAGGCCGCTTCGACCTTGGCCATGGGCAGCACGGGCACGCTGGACAGCGCATTGGGCTGAAACGCCAGGTGCGGCACGCGATTGCCGGGATCGGCATTCATCAGGCGCGCCACATCCACCAGATCGGCCACGACCGCGGACGCGGTGGGCAGCGCCCCCGCGCCCTGACCGTAATACAAGGTCGGCCCGACCACGTCGCCGTGCACCAGCACGGCGTTCATGGCGCCTTCGACGTTGGAGAGCAGGCAGTCGAACGGCACCAGCGTCGGATGCACGCGCAGCTCGATACCCTCGCCCGTATGCCGCGTGATGCCCAGCAGCTTGATGCGATAGCCCAGGCGCTCGGCGTGGGCGATGTCTTCCGACGCCAGCGCGGCAATGCCTTCGGTATGAACCTTATCGAACTGCACCGGGATGCCGAACGCCAGCGCGGCCAGCAGGGCGAGCTTGTGCGCCGCATCCACGCCTTCGATGTCGAAGGTGGGATCCGCCTCGGCATAGCCGAGCGCCTGGGCCTGCGCCAGCACTTCGTCGAACGGCAGACGGCGCGCGCGCATTTCGCTCAGGATGAAGTTGGTCGTGCCGTTGATGATGCCCGCCAGCCACTGGATACGGTTGGCGGTGAGCCCTTCGCGGATGGCCTTGATGATGGGGATGCCCCCGGCCACTGCGGCTTCGAACGCCACCATGACGCCGCGCTGCTGCGCCAGCGCGAAGATCTCGTTGCCGTGGTTGGCGAGCAGGGCCTTGTTGGCCGTGACCACGTGCTTGCCCTGGTCGATGGCCTCGCGGATAAGCGTCAGCGCGATGCCTTCGCCGCCGATCAGCTCGACCACGATGTCGACATTGGGGTCGCGCACCACCTCCCTGCCATCCGAGGTCAGCCGCACGGCGGTGCCGACGATGCGGCGCGCCTTGTCCAGGTCGCGCGCCGCCACGGCCGTGATCTGCAGGTGGCAGCCGGCCCGACGGGCGATCTCGCCCGCATTGTCCTGCAATACCTGCCAGGTGCCACTGCCCACGACACCCAGCCCCAGCAACCCTATTCTGATCGGCCTCATGCTTTTACACCATCCTTGCGAAACATTTCCCGGATCCCGCGCAGCGCCTGACGAATGCGCTGCTCGTTCTCGATCAGGGCGAAACGAACGTGATCATCGCCATACTCGCCAAAACCGACGCCGGGCGACACGGCGACCCTGGCCTCGGCGAGAAGGCGCTTGGAGAATTCCAGCGAACCTTGAGCCCGATAGGCCTCGGGAATGCGCGCCCAGATATACATGGAGGCCCGGGGGAGCTCGACCGGCCAGCCCAGCTCCTGCAGACCGCGCGCGAGCACGTCGCGACGGCGCCGGTACAGTTCGACCACTTCGGTCACGCAGTCCTGGGGCCCTTCCAGCGCCGCGATGGCGGCGACCTGCAGCGGCGTGAACGTGCCGTAATCGTGATAGCTCTTGAGCCGTGCCAGCGCGTTCACCATGGCGGCGTTACCCACCATGAAGCCAATACGCCAGCCCGCCATGCTGTAGCTCTTGCTCATGGTGAAGAATTCGACCGCCACATCGCGCGCACCCGCAACCTGCATGATGGAAGGTGCCTGGTAGCCGTCGAAGACAATGTCGGCATAAGCCAGGTCGTGCACGACGAGAATACCGTGCTCGTGCGCCAGCGCCACCACGCGCTCGAAGAAGGCCAGGTCGACGCACTGGGCCGTGGGGTTGCTTGGAAAGCCCAGGATGATCATCTTGGGCTTGGGGAAGCTTTCGCGCACGGCGCGCTCGATTTCCTCGAAGAAGTCCAGGCCCGGCACCATGGGTACGGCGCGTATGCCGGCGCCCGCGATGACGGCCCCGTAGATATGGATGGGATAGCTGGGGTTGGGAACCAGCACCGTGTCGCCGCGCTCCAGCGTGGCCAGCATCAGGTGCGCCAGGCCCTCTTTGGAGCCAATGGTGACGATGGCTTCCGTCTCGGGATCGAGCGTGACCGCATAGCGACGCGCATACCACTGGGCGATAGCGCGCCGCAGGCGCGGGATGCCGCGAGACACGGAATAGCCGTGCGTGTCAGGCCGGCGCGCGGCTTCGACCAGTTTTTCGACGATATGGGCAGGCGTGGGCGTATCCGGGTTGCCCATGGACATGTCGATGATGTCCTCGCCACGCCGGCGCGCCGCCATCTTGAGCTCACCCGTGATATTGAATACATAGGGTGGAAGGCGTTCGATACGGGGAAAACGGATCATGCCACTCTCGGATTGAATTCATGTCAACCCATTAGTGTAATGCAAGCGGGCCGGTACGCCACACTGCCTGCGGGCCTGCTTGCTAAAATGAGACATTGTCTTTTGCAGAACCCGCCCGAGGTGATCTCGTGAAACTGCACACCGATGTCAATCCCAGCCTGAACACCGTCACCGCCTATGATGACGACAGCATAGAAATCAACCGCCAGTCCTACGCCCATGCCGTGTACTTCGCACCCGAGGGCGAGGTTCACGCCTGGGCCGTGCGCCGGGTGGCGGACATCAGCGCCGAGCGCCTGCGCGAGATCGGCGGCCTGAACGACGCCAAGGCCGACCCCTTGGCCTTCCTGGACGACGCCCCGGCGGCCCGACCGGCGGATGCGCCGGAAGTCGTGCTGATCGGCACCGGCGCTCACCAGCACCTGCTCTCGCCCGAAGTGACGCAGACGCTGCTGAGCGTGGGCATCGGCGTGGAAGTCATGTCCACCCACGCGGCGGCCCGGACCTACAATATACTCATGGCGGAAGGGCGGCGCGTCGTTGCGGCCCTGCTGCCCCAGGAGATCATGCCATGACTGCCGTGCAAGACAACCAGCCCGTGCCCGCCTTCCAGGCCGAAAGCACGCAAGGCCTCATCACTGATCAGGATTTACGCGGCAAGCCGGTCGTGCTGTTCTTCTACCCGCGCAACAACACACCGGTATGCACGGCCGAATCCAAGGAATTTCGCGACCGCCTGGACGAGTTCCTGCAGGCGGGCTGCCAGGTGATCGGCGTTTCCCGCGACACCCTGGGCTCGCACCAGCGCGTGCGGGAAAAACTCGCGCTACCCTACCCGCTCATCGCCGATCCGCAAGAAACGCTGTGCAATCTGTTCGGTGTAATGAAGCAAAAAAGCATGTTCGGCAAGGCCGTGCGCGGCATCGAGCGCAGCACCTTCCTGATCGATGCGCAGGGCGTGCTGCGCCGGCAATGGCGCAAGGTCAAACTCGCCGGACACCTGGATGACGTGCTCGCCGCCGTGCGGCAGCTGGACTGACCGGAGGCCACCATGCCCTTGCCCCGCCTGCCCGCCAAAATGGGCACCCGCCTGAGCGACGCAGACTTCCAGGATGCCGCCACCACTCCGGAGGTCGCCGCCAAGGCCGTAGTGAAGGCGCCGGCGGCCCGGACGGCGCCCGCCGATCCGGTGGCGCCGGCACCGGACGCCAAGACGGTAGTGCGCGGCGGGAGCAAGCCGCGCAAGGCGGCAAAAAAGGCGCGCCTGGCGGCGCCGGACGCACCGCGCAAGCTGTTCGTGCTGGACACCAATGTCCTGCTGCACGATTCCAGCTGCCTGTTCAAGTTCCAGGAACACGATATTTTCCTGCCCATGATCGTCATCGAGGAGCTGGATCAGCACAAGAAAGGCATGACCGAGCTGGCGCGCAACGCGCGCCAGGTGAGCCGCTATCTGGACACGCTCACGGCGGGCGTCGCGCAGCTGGACGCGGGCATGGCGCTGGATGCCGCCGGCCATGTCGAGGCGCGCGGCCGGCTGTACCTGCAGACCACGGCGCTGGACGACGCCTTGCCCATCCACCTGCCGCCAGGCAAGAGCGATCATCAGATTCTCGCCACGGTACACGCCCTGCAGGCTGGCCGGCAGGATCAGCCGGTGGTGCTGATTTCCAAAGATATCAACATCCGCCTGAAAGCGCGCGCGCTGGGGCTGGCGGCGGAAGACTACCTGAACGATCACGTCCTGGACGACAGCGACCTGCTCTATGAAGGCGTGCTGCACTTGCCGGACAATTTCTGGACCCGCTACGGCAAGGATATCGAATCCTGGCAACAGGGGGGCACCACCTTTTATCGCGTGCGCGGCGCCATCTGCGCCCAGTTCGTCGTCAACCAGTTCGTGCTCGCCGAAGACGACACGCCGCTGATGGCGCAGATCCGCGAAGCCGGCGCCAAGAGTGCCGTGCTGGCCAGCCTGCGCGACTACAGCCAGGGCCGCAACAACGTCTGGGGCATCACCGCGCGCAACCGCGAGCAGAACTTCGCCCTGAACCTGCTCATGAACCCGGAATGTGATTTCGTGTCGCTGCTGGGTCAGGCGGGCACCGGCAAGACCCTGCTCGCGCTGGCGGCCGGCCTGACGCAAACGTTCGAAACCCGGCGCTACAACGAGATCATCATCACGCGCGCTACCGTGCCCGTCGGCGACGACATCGGTTACCTGCCCGGCACCGAAGAAGAGAAGATGCTGCCCTGGATGGGTGCGCTGGAAGACAATCTTGAAGTGCTGCACCTGGGCACGGACCGGCGCCAGGCGCTGGCGGGCAACGGGGGCGCGGCGGCGCCGTCGATGGCAAACATGGAACTCATCCGCTCACGCATCAAGGTCAAGTCCATGAGTTTCATGCGCGGACGCACCTTCCTGAACAAGTATCTCATCATCGACGAGGCGCAAAACCTCACGCCCAAGCAGATGAAAACCTTGATCACGCGGGCCGGCCCCGGCACCAAGATCGTGTGCCTGGGCAACATCGCCCAGATCGATACGCCCTACCTGACCGAAGGCAGCTCCGGGCTGACCTATGTCGTCGACCGTTTCAAGGGCTGGAGCCACGCGGGCCACATCACGCTGCAGCGCGGCGAACGCTCGCGCCTGGCGGATTACGCCAGCGAAGCCCTCTAGCACGAAGGCCAATACCATGCACACCGCGTCCCGCACCGCACCCGTCGGCATCACCATGGGCGATGCGGCCGGCATCGGGCCCGAAATCATCGCCCGCGTCGTGGCTGCCGGTCTGCCCTGGCCCGCCGTGGTCTACGGCGACGCCGGCATCATGACGGCCTGCCTGGAGCCGCTGGGCCTGAAGGATCGCCTGCGCGTCGAAACGGTCCAGCACCCGCGCGACGCGCGCGATGTGCCACACGGCGTGCTGGCGCTGCTGAACCGCAGCCCCGCCCTGCCCGCCGACCTGGTGCCCGGCCAGGTCGATGCCCGGGCGGGCCGTGCCGCCTACGACTACCTGTGCCAGGCCATCGACGATGCCAGCGCCGGCGACCTGCGCGCCATCGTCACGGCGCCCTTGCACAAGCAGGCCCTGAAACTGGCCGGCCTGGACTACCCTGGCCACACCGAGATTCTGGCGCAACGCACGGGCACGACGCACTATGCCATGATGCTGGCCAATGACGCGCTGCGCGTGCTGCTGGTCACCATCCACATCCCCCTGGCCGACGTCCCGGGCACGCTGACCGAGGCGCTGGAGCTGGACAGCATCCGGCTCGCGCACCGCGCTTGCCGCCAGGCGGGCATCGCCCATCCCCGCGTCGCGGTGGCGGGACTGAATCCGCATGCGGGCGAAGACGGCCGTTTCGGACGCGAGGAAATCGACATCATCGCACCGGCCATTGCCAGGGCGCGTGAGGAAGGCCTGGACGCCAGTGGGCCCTGGCCCGGAGACACCGTCTTCATGCGCGCGCGCCAAGGCGAGTTCGATATCGTGGTCGCACAGTACCATGACCAGGGTCTGATCCCGGTCAAGTACCTGGGCCTGGACGAAGGGGTGAATGTGACGGTGGGCCTGCCGTTCGTGCGCACCAGCGTGGATCACGGCACGGCCTTCGACATCGCGGGCCAGGGCAAGGCCGACCCGCGCTCGCTGCGCGCCGCCTTCGATCTGGCCCTGACCCTGAGCGGGTCCTAAGAGCGCCGGGCGCGCGCGGCTACATCGTGGTGCTGAAGTTCAGGAAGCGCGTGCTTGCGCCCTGGAAAGTAAGCCGCACCGTGCCGATGGGACCGTTGCGCTGCTTGGCAATGATGATTTCCGCCGTGCCCTTGTCGGGCGAGTCGGGGTTATAGACCTCATCGCGATAGATGAAGAGAATGAGGTCGGCATCTTGCTCGATCGCGCCGGATTCGCGCAGATCGCTCATGACGGGCCGCTTGTTGGGGCGCTGCTCGAGGCTGCGGTTGAGCTGCGAGAGCGCGACCACGGGGCAGTTCAGCTCTTTGGCCAGGCCCTTGAGCGAACGGCTGATTTCGGACAGCTCGGTGGCGCGGTTCTCCGACTTGCCGCCCACGGATGACATGAGCTGCATGTAGTCGATGATGATGAGGCCCAGCTGGCCGCACTGACGTGCCAGGCGGCGTGCCTTGCCGCGGATCTCGGTGGAATTCAGCGCCGCCGATTCGTCGATGTAGATCTGCGCTTCCTGCACCCGCTGCACGGCGCTGGTCAGGCGCGGCCAGTCTTCGGCACGCAGCTTGCCGGTGCGCATGCGGTGCTGATCCAGCATGCCCACCGAACCGACCATGCGCATGGCCAGCTGCGTGGCGCCCATTTCCATGGAGAACACGGCGACGGGCAAACCCTGCTCGATGGCCACGTACTCGCCGATGTTCATGGCCAGGGAGGTCTTGCCCATGGAGGGCCGCCCGGCGACCACCACCAGATCACCCGGCTGCAAGCCCGAGGTCATGCGATCCAGATCGACGAAACCGGTCGGCACGCCGGTCACGTCCGAATCGCCTTCGCGATGGTAGAGCTCGTCGATGCGCTCGACGACGCTGGCGAGCAAGGGCTGTATTTCCTGAAAACCGTCGCCGCCGCGCGCACTCTCTTGCGCAATCCTGAACACCCGCGCCTCGGCCTCGTCAAGCAATTCGCGCGCTTCCTTGCCCTGGGGATTGAAGGCCGCCGCGACGATTTCATCCGCCGCCGACACCAGCTTGCGCAGGAGCGAGCGTTCGTGCACGATCTCGGCATAGCGCCGGATGTTGGCCGCCGAGGGCGTGTTGTGCGCCAGCGCGTTCAGGTAGGCGAGCCCGCCGACCTCGTCCGCCTTGCCGGTGGATTCGAGCGACTCATGCACGGTGACCACGTCCGCCGGACGCGACAGCTCGATGAGCCGACGCACGTGATGCCAGATGAGACGATGGTCGAAACGGTAGAAATCGTCTTCGCGCAAGAGATCGCTGATGCGATCCCAGGCGGCATTGTCGAGCAGCAGGCCGCCCAGTACGGATTGCTCGGCCTCGATGGAGTGCGGTGGTACCCGCAGGTAGTCCAGCTGAGGATCAGCGGGATCCTGCGGGGCCACCCCGGAATCCGGGTTCAAGCGACGTCGCCCCGCACTTCCACGCTGATTTCCGCCACCACGTCGGCGTGCAGGCTGACCTGGATGGGATAGTCGCCCACGGCCTTGAGCGGGCCGTCGGGCAGGCGCACGCGGGATTTCTCGATGCCCTCGAAGCCGTCACGCGCGAGCGCGGCGGCAATGTCCATGGTCGTGACCGAACCGAACAGGCGCCCGTCCACCCCCGCCTTCTGGGTGATGACCAGCGTGCTGCCGTTGAGCTTTTCGCCCAATGCCTGGGCCACGGCCAGCTTTTCGGCCTGCGCCTTTTCCAGCTCGGCGCGACGCGCCTCGAACTCTTTCAGGGCCGCATCGGTGGCGCGACGCGCCATTTTCTGCGGAATCAGGTAATTGCGCGCATAGCCGTTGCGCACGCGCACGACCTCGCCCAGATCGCCCAGATTGACGACTTTTTCAAGCAGAATGACTTGCATGTCCAGACTCCTGCGGCCTATTTGTGGTTATCGGTGTACGGCATCAGCGCCAAAAAGCGGGCGCGCTTGATCGCCGTGTCGAGCTGACGCTGGAAATGCGCCCGGGTGCCCGTGAGCCGCGCGGGAATGATCTTGCCGTTCTCCTGCACGAAGTCGCGCAGCGTATCGATATCCTTGTAATCGATCTCGGTCACGCCCGCTGCCGTGAAACGGCAGAACTTGCGCCGTTTGAACAAGGGGTTCTGTTGGCCGAAGCGGCGCTTTTCGCGCCCTTTGCGATTCATTGCCATGATGGTTGCCTCTCTTTCAAGTATCGTTTCATGCGCCCGCCGCGTCGCGGGGCGCACCAATTCGTATCTGCTGGATGTGCAGCACCAGCCGGGCCGAGCCCTTGCGCCGCGGCGCCATGAAACCGGTGAACTGCAACAGACTGCCCAGGGCCTGGTCACGCAACAGCAGGGCGATATCCCCGATGGCCACCGCCGGCAACTCGAAGCTTATCTGCCGCGTGTGACCCGCCTGCTCCGGCGTGGATTCGTGGTGCAGGCTCAGCTCCAGTACCGGAAGGCCCGCCGGTGTATGCCGCAACGGCTGGATGGCCGCGATGCGCGCCAGCAGGACCAGCTGATTCATGCCGCCCGGGCTGCTGCCCCTGCCCTCATTCGCTGCGCGTGGTTTCGCTGGCCGCCTTGCGCGCTTCCTCGCGCTCGACAGACTTCATCATCAGGGATGGCTCGGTGATCGCTTCCCGTTTCTTGATGATGAGGTGGCGCAGGATGGCATCGTTGTAGCGGAACGAATGCTCTAGCTCGTCCAGTTCGGCCTGGCCGCATTCGACATTCAGGCACACATAGTGGGCCTTGACCAGCTTTTGTATGGGATAGGCCAGCTGGCGACGACCCCAGTCTTCCAGACGATGGATCTTGCCGCCTTCGGCGGTAATCAGGCCTTGATAGCGCTCGATCATGGCGGGCACCTGCTCGCTCTGATCGGGATGCACGATGAAGACCACTTCGTAGTGACGCATGAAACACTCCTCGTGGATATCTTCCTGTTTCACCAGGACAAGACAGCCCGCCCGTGCAAACCGATCTGTATGGCAGGCCGGCATCCGGGTCGAGCAAAGAAACGGTAAATTATAGCACGACGCCAGCGCTACCCTGCCCTTCGACGAAGGCGTAAGCCGAGTGGTTGTGGATGGATTCAAAATTCTCGGCGCTGACGCTGTAATGGCGCGCCCCGGGGATGCGCGCCAGCTCTGCGGCCACGTCGCGCACCAGGTCTTCCACGAACTTGGGGTTCTCGTAGGCGCGTTCGGTGACGTGCTTCTCGTCGGCACGCTTGAGCAGGCCCCACAGCTCGCAAGACGCCTGCTGCTCGACCATGCGGATGACGCGATCCACATCGACCTGCGCCGGATCGTCGAACACCAGGGTGACGATGACGTGCGAACGCTGGTTATGCGCCCCGTATTCGGCGATGGCCTTGGAGCAGGGGCACAGGCTGGTGACCGGCACCAGCGCCTGCAGCACGAACTCGTGCGCGGGCGCACCATCGGCGGTGGCGGCGGCGCTGCTGCGCACCGTCCAGGTGAGCGCGTAATCCATCAGGCTGACGACCCCCGTCACGGGCGCCGCCTTGCGCATGAAATAAGGGAAGCGTAGGATGATGTCGCCCCGCTGCGCGTTGAGCAGCGGCAGCATCGCGCCATGCATCTCGCAAAAGCGCGCCGGTGTGAGCGGCTGCTCGCGAAATTCTTCCAGCAAGGCGAGGAAGCGCGACATATGCGTGCCCTTGGCCTGTGCCGGCAGGGCCACGGTAAGCTCCCACTCGCCGACGCTGGGCATGGCGCTGCCATCGGCCATGGCGATCAGCATGGGCTGGCGCACGCTGCGTACCCCTACGCGCTGGATGGGAATATGGCGCAGATCGACGCTGCTTTGCACGTCGGGCATAACGACAACGGAATCAAGCATAGGTTTCATTCATGTGAAGAGGATCCAGGAACCGCATCCGGAGCGGATGGCGGATGAATTCAGGGGCGAGGCGTTACGGCCTGCGGTGCAACGAGTTCGGGGAAGCGGCTCGTGACGGCCGCCAGGATGCCCGCCGCATCCAGCCCCAGGCCGGACAGCAGCTGGGCCTGGTCGCCATGGTCGATGAAACGGTCGGGAAAGCCCAGTTGCAGCACGGGACACTGCAGCCCTTCGCGGCTGAAGAACTCCAGCACGGCACTGCCCGCACCGCCCATGATGGCGGCTTCTTCGAGCGTGACGAAGGCCTGGTGGTGCGCCGCCAGTTCCAGCAGCAGGCATTCATCGAGCGGCTTCACGAACCGCATGTCGACCAGCGTGGCATCGAGCGTCGCGGCGACTTCGACGGCGGCCATGGTCAACGGCCCGAACCCCAGCACAGCGATGCGCTGTCCCGAGCGCAATACCCGCGCGCGCCCGATGGCCACCGTGTCCAGCGTATCGGCCACCGTGGCCCCGCAGCCACTGCCGCGCGGATAGCGCACGGACGCGGGACCAGGGTGCTGGTAGCAGCTGGACAGCAGCAGGCGGGCCTCGTTCTCGTCCGACGGCGTGGCGACGACCATATTGGGCACGCAGCGCAGGAAGGCGATGTCGTAGTTGCCCGCGTGCGTCGCCCCGTCAGCCCCGACGAGACCGGCACGATCGAGCGCAAAGGTGACATCGAGGTTTTGCAGCGCCACGTCGTGGATGAGCTGATCGTAGCCACGCTGCAGGAAAGTGGAATAAATGGCGACCACCGGCTTGACGCCCTCGCACGCCAGGCCGGCGGCAAACGTGACCGCGTGCTGCTCGGCGATGCCGACGTCGAAATAACGTGTCGGGAAACGGCGCTCGAACTCGACCAGGCCGCTGCCCTCGCGCATGGCCGGCGTGATGGCACACAGACGCCGGTCGGCCTCTGCCATGTCGCAGACCCAGCGCGAAAAGACCTGCGTAAAGCTGCGCCGCGGCGGGGTGGCGGGTTTCTGAATGCCGAGGCGCGGATCAAACTTGCCGGGCCCGTGATAGAGCACGGGATCGGCCTCGGCCAGTTTGTAGCCCTGGCCCTTGCGCGTGACCACATGCAGGAATTGCAGCCCGCCCAGGCGCCGCAGATTCTCGAGCGTGGGGATGAGCGCGTCCAGATCGTGGCCGTCGATGGGCCCGACGTAGTTGAAACCCAGCTCTTCGAACAGCGTGGCGGGGGAAATGATGCCCTTGGCGTGCCCTTCGAGACGACGGGCGAGCTCGAGCACCGGCGGGACGTGCTGCAGCACGCTGCGCCCCACCTGCTTGGCGTGGGCGTAGAAGCGTCCCGACAGCAGGCGCGCGAAGTAGCGGTTCAGCGCCCCCACCGGCGGGGAGATGGACATGTCGTTATCGTTGAGCACCACGATCATGTTGATGCCCGGCATCACGCCCGCATTGTTCAGCGCCTCGAAGGCCATGCCCGCCGTCATGGCGCCGTCGCCGATGACGGCGATGTGCTGGCGGTCGATGCCGGCGTTGCGCGACGCCACCGCCATGCCGAGCACCGCCGAGATCGACGTGGAGGAATGCGCGGTGCCGAAGGCGTCGTATTCAGACTCGCTGCGCCGCGGAAAACCGGAAATGCCGCCCCACTGGCGCAGCCCGTCCATCTGCTCGCGCCGCCCGGTGAGGATTTTATGCGGGTAGGACTGATGACCCACGTCCCACACGAGGCGATCCGACGGCGTGTTGAACACATAGTGCAGGGCCACGGTGAGCTCTACCGTGCCCAGGTTGGACGACAGGTGGCCGCCCGTGCGCGAGACGGACTGGAGCACGAAATCGCGCAGTTCGGCGGCAATCCGCTTGAGCTGCGCACGCCCGAGCGAACGCAGGTCGGCCGGCGTATGGATGCTGTCGAGCGTCACAGGGGTTGCGGAAGAACGATTACAGGTGGCCATGCGACATTTTAACCCCTTGCACGCGGCCTTGCCGCACGCCACGCCAAAACACTGGGACGGCCCTCAGCGATCGCGTTCGGTGATGGCATCGACGATGCCGGCGAGGCAGGCCGCGCCCGGCCCCAGCGGGCGCAGCGCCTCGTGGGCCTGACGCCCCAGGTCGGCCAGCAGGCTGCGCGCACCCGCCAGCCCCAGCACCGAAACCATGGTCGGCTTGTTGCTCGCCGCATCCTTGCCCGCCGTCTTGCCCAGTGTGGCCGTGTCCGCGGTGACGTCGAGGATGTCGTCCATGACCTGAAACGCCAGGCCCACGGCGGCGGCATAGTGTTCGAGCGCCATGCGCGCCGACGAGCTGGCGCCGGACACGATGCCGCCCAGGCGCACGCTGGCTTCGAGCAGCGCCCCCGTCTTCATGCGGTGCATCTGGCGCAACTGTTGATCCGACAACGCCCGACCGACATGCAGGCAGTCGATGGCCTGGCCGCCCACCATGCCGCGGCTGCCCACGGCCTGGGCCAGCAGCCGCGTGGCCTGCACGACCAGGGCGGGCGCGATCGGCATGGTGGCCAGCTGTTCGAACGCCAGCGGCTGCAGGGCATCGCCCGCCAGCATGGCGGTAGCCTCGTCGAAAGCCAGGTGCACGGTGGGACGGCCGCGCCGCAGCGCATCGTCATCCATGCAAGGCAAGTCATCGTGTACCAGGGAATAGGCGTGGATCAGCTCGACCGCCACGGCGGCATGATCGAGCGCGCCATCGCGGGCCGACGCAGCCACTCCCGATGCCTGTGCGAGCTCACCGGCGGCGTAGACCAGGCAGGCCCGGATACGCTTGCCGCCCCCCAGCACCGCGTAGCGCATGGCCTCGTGCAGGCGTTCCGGCAGGGCATCGGCCGGTGGCAGGGCGCTGGCCAACGCCGCTTCGACCTGCGCGATGCGCGCCGCGAGCCAGGCGTCGAAGGTCTGCGCGTCGTACGCCGGCCTCATTCACCGCCCTCGCTGGAAACGCCGGCCCTGTCCACCAACTGCCCTTCCTGCAGGACCTTGACCTGACGCTCGACCTCGGCCAGGCGCCCTTCGCACAGGCGTGCGAGCGCGATGCCGCGTTGATAATGGCGCAGCGACTGGTCCAGCGTCAGGGGCGCGGTTTCCATGGTTTCGACCAAGGCCTCCAGCTCGCGAATCGCGGTCTCGAAATCCTCGGGCAGGGCGGCGTCGCCAGCGTCCTGCGGCGCATCCTGTGCATTCGTCGTCATCGATGATTCCTGTGTCTTTCAGTCACGCGCAACGGGCCGCTGCGCATCGCTGCACCATTCGCTCCAGGAGCCGGGGTACAGCACCGAGCCCGGGAGCCCCGCCAGTTCCATGGCGAACAGATTGTGGCAGGCCGTGATGCCCGAGCCGCAATAATGCACCACGGCATCGGGCGTGCGCCCGTCGAGCAGAGCGAGAAATTCCTCGTGCAGCCGTGCTGCCGGCTTGAAGCGGCCGTCGTCCCCCAGGTTTTCCCCGATGGGACGATTCAGGGCGCCGGGAATGTGGCCCGCCACCGGGTCCAGCGGTTCGGCATGGCCATGATACCGGGCCGCATCGCGCGCATCAATCAGCAACGGCGCCGTTGCGGTGCCCAAGCCCTCGAGCACCGCCTGGGCCGAGGCCGTCGGCATGGCGGTCGGCGCCGAGACGCGCAGGGGGCCTGGCGGCAGGGGGCTGCCCTCGCCCGACTCGCAGGCCGCCTGCGCGGCACGCCAGGCGGCCCAGCCGCCGTTCAGAATGCGCACCCGCGCATGACCGACCCAGCGCAGCAGCCACCAGGCGCGCACGGCCAGGGCGCCGTTGCCGTGATCGTAGACGACGGCTTCGCACTGCGCATCCAGCCCGCAGCGTTGCAGCAGCGCCGCCAGGCGTCCCCGGTCCGGCAGCGGATGACGGCCGTTCGTGCCCGTCAGGGGACTGGCCAGGTCGTCATCCTGGCTGAGAAAAATGGCGCCAGGCACGTGCGCCTCGCGATAGGCCTGCCGGCCCGCCTGCTTGTCGAAGAGATCGTGCCGCACATCGAAAATACGCACGGCCGGGTCCGCCAGCCGGGCGGCAAGCGCATCGACTTCGATCAGAAAATCCTGTTCAGACATGTTGTGGTTCCTGTTGGGGCTCGTGAGGTGGCTCCTGTTGCGCCTCCTGTCGTGCTTCCTGCTGCGGCGCGCCCTGGGCTTGGGGAACCGGCGCCGGGGCAGCGGGCGCGCCCCGCGGCGCCTGCATGACGCGGTTCTCGCCGTGGGTGCGCCAGATAGACAGCAGGCCCGAGGCGACGATGAGCAGCATGCCTATCCAGGCCAGCAGATCGGGCATGCTGCCCCAGACGAGGAAGCCGATGAAGGCCGCGAAAACAATGGTGGAATACTGCAGCGCCGCCGCGAGCAGCGTGGACCCCATGCCGAAGGCGCGCGTCACGGCGAGCTGGCCCACGAGGCCGAACACGCCCAGCGCCAGCAACGCCAGCAAGGTGCGCCCGTCCGGCAGCGCCCAGGGCTGCAAAGAGGACATGAGCACGCCCGAGCACACGATGCAGCTCGAAAAAATGAACACGGTGCGCCATTCCGGTTCGCCCACGCGCCCCAGCTGGCGCAGCTGTATCATGGAGATGGCGGCCAGCCCGCCGGCGCTCAGGCCGGCCAGGGCGGCCAACCAGTTCTGGTCGCCCATGCCGGGGCGCAGGATGGCCAGCACGCCCAGGAAGCCAACCCCCACGATGAGCGCCCGCAACACATCCGTGCGCGCCCCGCCCCAGCCGATCAGCCAGCCGGCAATGAAGAGGGGGGCGGTGTAGGTCAGGCTCATGGCGAGCGCGAGCGGCAGATGCGCGATGGCGACGAAGCCCAGCCACATGGACCCCGTACCGGCGACATTGCGCCAGAGATGGAAGCGCCAGCTGCGCGGCCGCAGGCTGCGCCGGCGCAGCCAGGCCCAGACCATGATGGCGAGCACGGACGGCAGGCCGCGAAAGATAATGATGTGCGCCAGGCTTGCGCCCCAGTCGGTTGCCACCTTCACGCAGGCACCCATCATGGCGAACATGGCGCCTGCCAGCAACATCCACAGTGATTGCATCTGTCCGACCGTTATCAGCAAGAATGGCACAAAGGCTTTACTATACTCTGCCTTAGCTACATTCATTCCGTTTCACCACCGCATTCCGGCTCATTGACTCATGAAGCGAATCGCCCTTTTCCTGCTGACCAACCTGGCCGTCCTGGTCGTTCTCAGCATTTCCATGAACGTGCTGGGTGTCGGCCGCTATCTGACGGCGCAAGGGCTGGATCCCGCCCAGCTGCTGGTCTTCTCGGCCCTCATCGGCTTCACCGGGGCCATTTTCTCGCTGCTGATCAGCAAATGGATGGCCAAGCAAAGCACGCGCGCGCGCGTCATCGATCCGGCCGCGCCCGCCTCCGCGCATGAAGCCTGGCTGGTGCAGACCGTGCACCAGCTGGCCGACCGCGCGGGCATCGGCCGGCCCGAAGTCGCCATCTACGACGGCGAGCCCAATGCCTTCGCAACCGGCGCCTTTCGCAACAATGCGCTGGTGGCAGTCTCCACCGGCCTGCTGCACCAGATGAACCAGGAGGAAGTCACGGCCGTGCTGGGCCATGAAATCGCGCACATCGCCAATGGCGACATGGTCACGCTGACGCTGATCCAGGGCGTGGTCAACACCTTCGTCGTCTTCCTGTCGCGCATCGTTGGTTACATTGTAGATACGGCCTTGTCTCGCAACAGCGATCAGCGCGGCGGCGTGGGCATGGGCTATTACCTCACCGTCATCGTGTGCGAAATCGTCTTCGGCGTCCTGGCGTCGATCATCGTGGCCTGGTTCTCGCGGCAGCGCGAGTTCCGCGCCGATGCCGGCTCGGCGCGCCTGCTGGGTTCGCGCCAACCCATGGTGCGCGCCCTGACGCGCCTGGGTTCGCTGCAGGCCGGCGCGCTGCCCAAGACCTTCGAAGCCGCCGGCATCAACGGGCGCAGCCTGGGTTCGCTGTTCGCCAGCCACCCGCCCATCGAAACCCGTATCCGCGCGCTCCAGGCGTTGCCCACGGCCTGAGCACCGGCTGGGCGCCACCGCCATGAAAGAAGTGCTCGCCCTGCTGGATTTCGGCGGTTACGCCGCACTCCTGCTGTGGGGGGTGCACATGGTGCAGACCGGTGTCCAGCGGGCCTTCGGCGCGCGGCTGGGCGTGCTCATGGGCCGTGCGCTGGGCACGCGCACGCGCGCCTTCCTGACGGGCCTGGGCATCACGGCGGCGATCCAGAGCAGTACGGCCACCGGGCTCATGATCACCAGCTTTGCGGCAGGCGGCATGGTGGCCCTCAAGCCGGGCCTGGCCGCCATGCTGGGCGCCAACGTCGGCACCACCCTCATCGTCCAGCTGCTGTCGTTCAACCTCACCGCGCTGGCGCCGGCCTTCATCCTGGTCGGCGTGTGGCTGTTCCGGCGCCATCAGCCGGGCCGGCGGCGCGACCTGGGCCGCGTGTTCATCGGCTTCGGCCTGCTCCTGCTGGCGCTGCACGAACTGGTGCAGCTGCTCGCGCCGGTGCAGGACGCGGCCATGCTGCAAATCATGCTGGATGCCCTGGCCAACCAGCCGCTGATGGCGATGGCGCTGGCCGCCATCCTCTCCTGGGCGGCGCATTCCAGCGTGGCGGCGGTGGTGCTCATCATGTCGCTGGCCAGCCATGGCCTGGTCACGCCGCCGCTGGCCTGCGCCCTGGTGCTGGGTGCCAACCTGGGTTCGGCCGTCAATCCCGTGCTGGAAACGCCCGACCAGGGCGACCCCTCCTCGCGGCGGCTGCCGCTGGGCAACCTGGGTACGCGCATCGTGGGCAGCGTGATCGTGCTCGCGCTGCTGCCCTGGGTGTCGGCCTCCATGCAGTGGCTGGCCGGCGATCCGGCGCGGGCCGTGGCGAATTTCCATACTCTGTTCAACGTGGTCGTGGCGGCGCTGTTCCTGCCCGTGCTTGTGCCCTATTCCCGCCTGCTGGTGCGTCTGCTGCCCCGGCGTACGGATCCGGACGATCCCGCGCGCGCGCTGTACCTGGATGATTCCGCCCACGAGGTGCCCGCGATTGCCCTGGGCAATGCGGCGCGCGAAGCCCTGCGCATTGCCGACATGCTGCAATCGCTGCTGGGCATGGCCAAGGCCGACCTGCAGGGCGAAAGCCGGCACCGCATCAGCCACGCGCGCTACATGAACGAGGCGGCGAACCAGCTCGAAGGCCGCATCACCGCCTACCTGGCGACGCTGGACCAGGAAAACATGACCAAGGATGATCACCTGCACCTGAACGACATCCTCAGCTTCACCACCAACGTCTCGCGCGCCGCCGGGCAGGTCACACATGGTCTGCTCAAGAACACGTCCGGCATGGCCAAGCATGGCCTGGTCTACAACGCCGAGCAGAAGGCGGCGCTGCAAAACGTGATCGAGCGCCTGACGCGCAACCAGCGCCGCATGGCCTCGCTGTTCGTGGCCGAGGACCTGCGCAGCGCGCGCCACCTGGCCTACGAGAAGGATTATTTCCGCAAGCTGGAATCAGAGGCGGCGGAACACCATCTGCTGGAAATCAAATCCGGCCAGCTCGATCACGCCGAGGTCGCCGCGCTCTACCTCGATTTCCTACGCGATGCCAAGACGGTCAACACCTACCTGGTCGAAGCCGCCGCCTACCCCATCCTGGCGCGCCACAACGAGCTGCTGCCCAATCGTCTGCGCGACAGCGCGGACTGACGCCGCATTGCCGCCTCCACGCCATGCGCGTGCTCAGTGGGCCTGCTCCCAGTTGTCGCCCACGCCCACCTCGGCCAGCAGGGGCACATCCAGCTGCGCGACGCCGGCCATGATGCGCGGCAGCCGATCCACGAGCAGGTCGACTTCCACGCCGGGCACTTCAAACACCAGTTCGTCATGCACCTGCATGATCATGAGCGCCGCCAGCTGCTCGGACTCCAGCCACTGCTGCACCTGCACCATAGCCATCTTGATGAGATCGGCCGCCGTGCCCTGCACGGGCGCATTGATGGCGGCCCGCTCGGCCGCCTTCTGGCGCGGCCCTTTCGCTCCGCCCAGCTCCGGCAGGCCGATGCGCCGCCCGAACGCGGTTTCCACATAGCCCTGGCGGTGCGCCTGCTCGCGGATGCGCGCCATGTAATCCGCCACGCCGGGATAACGGTTGAAGTAGCGCTCGATGTACTCCTTGGCCGCCGAACGCGCGATGCCGAGGTTGTTCGCCAGGCCGAATTCGCCCATGCCGTAGATGAGCCCGAAGTTGATCGCCTTGGCCGCGCGGCGCTGCTCGGACGACACGCCACCGAGCGCCACGCCAAAGACTTCCGACGCCGTGGCACGGTGGATGTCCTGGCCTTCCGCGAAGGCGCGACGCAGATTGGCGTCGCCCGACAGGTGCGCCATGACGCGCAGCTCGATCTGAGAATAATCGGCCGAGATGATCTTGCCCTCGCGGGCGATGAAGGCGGCGCGCACGCGCCGGCCTTCGGGCGTGCGCACCGGAATGTTCTGCAGGTTGGGATCGGAAGACGCGAGCCGCCCTGTGACCACCGCCGCCTGGGCGTAACGCGTGTGTACGCGGCCCGTCTGCGCATTGATCATGCGCGGCAACTTGTCGGTGTAGGTGGATTTCAGCTTGGCCAGGCCGCGGTACTCGAGCAGCAATGCGGGCAAAGGATAGTCGCGCGCGAGCCGGCTGAGCACTTCTTCGTCCGTCGAGGGCGCACCGCTGGCGGTCTTGCGCACCACGGGCAGCTGCATGCGCTCGAACAAGATTTCGCCAAGCTGACGCGGCGAGTTCAGGTTGAATTCCTGCCCCGCCAGCGCATGCACGCGTGCCTCGAGATCGAGCAATTGGCGGCCCAGCTCATGGCTTTGCATGGCCAGAGCGTGCGCGTCCAGGTAGACGCCGTTGCGCTCGATGATGGTGAGCACGCGCGACGTGTCGATTTCAAGCCGATAAATGGTTTCCAGGCCAGCCTCGGCGCTGATCTTGGGGCGCAGCAGCTGGTGCAGTTGCAAGGTGAAATCCGCATCCTCGCAGGCGTAGTGGCTGGCCTGCTCCACCGCGACCTCGTCGAAGCCGATCTGGCGCGCGCCTTTGCCGCAGATGTCTTCGTAGGCCGTGCCGCGCCGCCCCAGCCAGCGTTCGCCCAGCTCGAGTAGGCCCACGCGCCGATGCGATTCGAGCACGTAGGCCTGCAGCATGGTGTCGTCCGTGATACCGGCCAGGCCGATGCCTTCGTTGGCCAGGACATGGGTGTCATACTTGGCATTGTGCAGAACCTTGGCGGCGCTGTCGTCGCGCAGCCAATCACCCAGCACCTGCAGCACCGTCTCGCGCGAGAGTTGGGCCACGCGGTCCGGACCGGTATGCGCCACGGGCACGTAGCAGGCCTCGCCCGGCGCAATGGCGAAAGACAGGCCCACCAGGCGTGCCTCGAGGGAATCCAGCGACGTCGTCTCGGTATCCATGGCCACCAGCGTCGCGCCGCGCAGGCGCGTGAGCCAGGCGTGTAGCGCGTCCTCGGTGAGCACTGTCTCGTAGCGGATGCGCGGCGGCTCGGGCGGCGGCGCGGTCGCCACGCGCGCGTCCTGCTCGGGGACGCGGGTGTCGTCACCCGTGATTTCACGCAGCAGGCTGCGAAAGCCGTATTCCTCGTAAAGCCGGACCAGCGCGTCAGTGTCCGCCGGGCGCATGCGCAGGCTGCTCCAGGCCTCGTCCAGGTCCGGGATGTCGCAGTCGGTGCGGATGGTCACCAGCGCACGCGTGAGGGGAAATTGATCCAGCGCTTCGCGCAGATTGCGCCCGGCCACGCCCTTGATCTCGTCCGCGTGCGCGATGATGGCATCCAGGCTGCCATACTTTTCGAGCCACAGCGCGGCCGTCTTGGGGCCGACCTTGGGCACGCCGGGGATGTTATCGGCCGCATCCCCGGTGAGCATGAGGAAATCGATCATCTGGTCGGCACGCACGCCGAAGCGCTCGATCACGCCGTCCAGATCCTGGCGCTCGTTGCTCATGGTGTTGACCAGCTCGACGTCGGGCGTGACCAATTGGGCCAGATCTTTGTCGCCGGTGGAAATGACGGAATGCAGGCCGCGCTCGGTGCCCAGGCGCGCCAGCGTGCCTATAATGTCGTCGGCCTCGACACCCGGTACCGACAGGATGGGCCAACCCAGCGCCGCGACGGCCTCGTGTATGGGCGGGATCTGCGCTTTCAGGTCGTCGGGCATGGCGGGCCGGTGGCCCTTATAGTCCGGATAGAGGTCATCCCTGAACGTTTTGCCCGGCGCATCGAACACGCAGACGGCATACTCTGCCTGGTAATCCTGCTGCAAGCGGCGCAACATGGCAATCACCCCGTACAGGGCGCTGGTGGGCTCGCCCCGGGCATTCCTGAGGTTGGGCATGGCATGGTAGGCACGGTACAGGTAGCTCGAGCCATCCACAAGCAACAAGGTATTTTTCATGGCAAAAAACAGCGTCAGTCGCATGCCGGCCACCCGGCAAATCCCCAGAATTATGGCAGAGATGCAGGCCGCTGCCGATACCCTGCAGAAAATTGACTGGGGCGTGAGCATCTTCGGCAGCGCCCGCATTCGCCCGGATTCACCCTATTATGCCCTGAGCGAAAGCTTGGGCGCCTGCCTGGCGCAGGCCGGCTATCCGGTGATTGCGGGCGGCGGCCCCGGCATCATGGAAGCGGCCAACAAGGGCGCGTTCCAGGCCGGCGGCACCAGCATCGGCCTGAACATCCACCTGCCGCATGAAACGCGCAGCAACGAATATCAGACCCACAGCCTGTACTTCGATTACTTCTACTCGCGCAAGGCGACGTTCTTCATGCACAGCGCGGCCTATGTGGCCTTGCCGGGCGGCTGGGGCACCATGGACGAGATCTTCGAAGTGATGACGCTGGTGCATACGGGCAAGGTGCCGCCCGCCCCCATCATCCTCATGGGCAGCGCTTTCTGGACGCCGCTGGTGGACTGGATGCGCGCGCACCAGCTCGCCAACGGCTACATCGGCGCGCACGATCTGGAGCTGCTCATGATCACCGACGACCCGCACGAGGCCCTCATGGCCATCAGCTCCTTCATGGAGGCGGCACTCTACCCGCCCCACGCCCAGCCCGCCTTGCCCGAGTGAACGGCCTCAGGCGCTCTGGCGCGCCGCGCGCCGGCGCTCGTGCTCGAGCAGGTGGCGCTTGCGCAGACGGATCGACTTGGGCGTGATTTCCACCAGCTCATCGTCATCGATGAACTGGATGGCGTACTCCAGCGACAGGGCAATGGGCGGTACGAGATCGATGTGCTCGTCCTTGCCCGAAGCGCGGATGTTGGTGAGCTTCTTCTCGCGCAGCGCGTTCACGACCAGATCGTTGTCGCGGCTGTGGATGCCGATGATCATGCCTTCGTACAGCGCGTCGTTGGGCGAGACGAACAAGCGGCCGCGCTCCTGCAGCTTCCACAGGGCGTACGCCACGGCGTCGCCGCTGTCCTGGCTGATGAGCACGCCGTTGCGCCGCTCGCCCACACTGCCCGCGCGCAAGGGCGCATAATCGTCGAAGACGTGGCTCATGATGCCGGTTCCGCGCGTCAGCGTCATGAATTCGCCCTGGAAGCCGATCAGGCCGCGCGCCGGTATGCGGTATTCCAGGCGCGTGCGCCCGCGGCCATCGGGCTGCATGTCCTGCAGATCCCCACGGCGCCGGCCCAGCGCTTCCATCACGCCGCCCTGATGGGCGTCTTCCACGTCCACCGTGAGCCACTCGAAGGGTTCGAGCACCTGGCCGCCTTCCTCGCGCAGCAGCACCCTTGGGCGCGAGACGGCCAGCTCATAGCCCTCGCGACGCATGTTCTCGAGCAATATGGTCAGGTGCAGCTCGCCCCGCCCACAGACCTCGAACACCGTGTCGTCGTCCGTCTCGTTGACGCGCAGGGCCACATTGGACTTGAGCTCGCGATCCAGGCGTTCACGCAGCTGACGGCTGGTCACGAAACGGCCTTCCCGGCCGGCCAGCGGCGAAGTGTTGACCATGAAGTTCATGGTGAGCGTGGGCTCGTCGATGTCGAGCAGCGGCAGGGCCTCGGGATGTTCGGGATCGGTCACGGTGGCGCCGATGCCGATGTCATCCATGCCATTGATCATGACGATGTCGCCCGCCTGGGCCTCGTCGACCAGCACATGCTCCAGGCCCCAGAACTTGAGCACCTGGTTGACGCGCCCGCGCTGGATGTCGCCCTCGGGGCCGAAGCGCAGCGCCACATCCTGACCCGGCCGGATGCGGCCGCGGTTGATGCGGCCCACACCGATCTTGCCGACGTAGGAACTGTAGTCCAGCGAAATGATCTGCAGCTGCAGCGGGCCCTCGGCGTCATCCTCGCGCTGGGGAACGTGGGCCAGGATGGCGTCGAACAAGGGCCGCATGTCGCCCTCGCGCACGTCGGCGCTCAGTCCCGCATAGCCCGACAGGCCGGAGGCGTACACGACCGGGAAATCCAGCTGCTCTTCCGTGGCGCCCAGGCGATCGAACAGATCGAACGTGGCGTTCACGACGTAGTCGGGCCGTGCGCCGTGGCGATCGATCTTGTTCACGACGACGATGGGCCGCAGGCCCAGAGCAAGCGCCTTGCGCGTCACGAAACGCGTCTGCGGCATCGGCCCTTCGACGGCGTCGACCAGCAGGAGCACGCCGTCGACCATGGACAGCACGCGTTCGACTTCGCCTCCGAAATCCGCGTGCCCAGGTGTATCTACAATGTTTATATGAGTGCCTTCATAATTGACGGCACAGTTCTTGGCCAGGATGGTGATGCCGCGCTCGCGCTCGATATCGCCGGAATCCATGATCCGTTCGCTGACGACCTGGTTGTCCCGGAACGTGCCGGATTGGCGCAGCAATTGGTCCACCAGAGTCGTCTTGCCATGATCGACGTGTGCGATGATGGCGATGTTGCGCAGGGCGCGAGTCATACCTTACCTTTAGTTTCGAAATCCCGCCGGCACGACGCCGGCAGGCAAAGCCTCGATTGCAATCACGGCATCCAGGGGCCGTGTCATGTGCTGGAGCGCTTCCAGCGTCACCGCCTGCGCCACGTCGAACGGGCCCACGCGTGTGCGCCGCAAAGCAACCAGATGGGCACCACAGCCCAGGCGCCGGCCGATATCCTCGGCCAGGGTGCGGATGTAGGTCCCCTTGCTACAGCACACGCGGATGCGCAGCTGCGTCCCCTGCACCCACAGCAACTCCAGCGCATGGATGCTGACCGTGCGCGCAGCCCGCTCCAGCACCACGCCTTCGCGCGCATAGGCGTACAACGGCCGGCCATCGCGCTTGAGCGCCGAATGCATGGGCGGCACCTGTTCGATTTCACCCCGAAAGGCTGCCAGCACCGGCTCGAGCACCTCGGCATCCAAGGCCGGCACCTGGGCCGCGCGCGCCGTGATCTCGCCTTCCGGGTCACCCGTTGCGGTTTCCACGCCCAGCTGCAGCGTCGCCTCATAGGTCTTGTCCGCATCGAGCAGCCGACCCGACAGGCGCGTGGCGCGCCCCAGGCAGCACACCAGCAGGCCTGTTGCGAACGGGTCGAGCGTACCCGTATGGCCCGCCTTGCGCGCATCGAGCGCGCGCCGCGCGCGCTGCAAGGCATGGTTGCTGGACAGACCTTCCGGTTTATCCAGCAGCACAACGCCGTCGATTACCTGCCCACGCTGGCGTGCCATGGTCCAGTCATCCGGGCCGATTTGCCTCGTCGATCAAGCGCGTAAGCGCTATGCCGCGTTCGACCTGATCATCGTGTACGAACTTCAGCGTGGGCACCGTGTGAATGTGCAGCAGCTTGAATAGCAGCGAATGCAGCCAGCCGGCGCGCTCGTTGAGCGCCGCCTCGGCAAGCGCGGGATCGGCGCCAAGCACCGTAAAGTACACGCGCGCATGCGCATAATCGGTGGACAGCTCCACACCGCTGAGCGTGATCAGACCCACTTGCGAAACGTCGAACTCGCGCTGAATCAGCTGCGCCAGATCTTTCTGGATCTGGTCAGCGAGCCGCAAGTTGCGATCCGCAGCGGGTCTGGCCTTATGCCTTGCCATGATCAAACCGATGAAAACAGAAATTAAAGTGAGCGGGCGACTTCGCGGATCTCGAAGATCTCGAACTGGTCGCCCACCTTGATATCATTGTGGCCGCGCAGGGTGATGCCGCAATCGAAGCCGGCCTTGACTTCGCGTACGTCATCTTTGAAGCGGCGCAGGGAATCGATATGGCCGGTCCATTGCACCACGTTGTCGCGCAGCAAGCGCAGCTGGGAATCGCGCCGCACGACACCGTCGGTGACCATGCAGCCGGCGATATTGCCCAGGCGCGACACGGTGAACACTTCGCGCACGTCGACCATGCCGATGATTTCCTCGCGCTTCTCGGGCGCCAGCATGCCCGACAAGGCGCTGCGCACATCGTCCACGGCGTCGTAGATGATGTTGTAGTAGCGGATATCGATACCGTTGTTCTCGGCGTGCTTGCGCGCCATCTGGTCAGCACGCACGTTGAAGCCGATGATCACCGCGTTGGACGCGATGGCCAGGTTGACGTCGGTCTCGGAGATGCCGCCCACGCCGGCATGCACGACCTGCACGCGCACTTCGTCCGTGGACAACTTGAGCAGGGAAGATACCAGCGCTTCCTGCGAGCCCTGCACGTCGGTCTTGACGATGAGCGTGAGCGTCTGCGCGCCCTCGCCCATGGTCTCGAACATGGACTCGAGGCTGGCGGCCTGCTGGCGCGCCAGCTTGACATCGCGGAACTTGCCCTGGCGAAACAGCGCGATCTCGCGCGCCTTGCGTTCGTCGGCCATGGCGATCAGCTCATCGCCCGCCGCCGGCACTTCGGTGAGACCCTGGATCTCGACCGGCATGGAGGGGCCGGCGCTCTCGACCTGCTTGCCGTGCTCGTTGAGCATGGCGCGCACGCGACCGTAGCTGGCACCGACCAGGACGACGTCGCCCCGGCTCAGCGTACCGCTTTGCACCAGGATGGTCGCCACGGGGCCGCGCCCCTTGTCCAGCCGCGCCTCGATGACGATACCCTTGGCCGGCGCATCGACGGGCGCCTCGAGTTCCAGCATTTCAGCTTGCAAAAGCACGTTTTCGAGCAAATCGTCGATGCCCGTACCCACCTTGGCGGACACCGGAATGAACGGCACGTCGCCGCCATACTCTTCCGGCACGACCTGCTCGGCGACCAGCTCCTGCTTGACCCGCTCAGGGTTCGCCTCGGGCTTGTCGATCTTGTTGATGGCCACCACCAGCGGCACGCCGGCGGCGTGGGCATGGTGGATGGCTTCGCGCGTCTGCGGCATGACGCCATCGTCGGCCGCGACGACCAGGATGACCACGTCCGTCGCCTTGGTGCCGCGGGCCCGCATGGCCGTGAACGCCTCGTGCCCCGGCGTATCGAGGAAAGTGACCTTGCCGCTGTCGACCTTCACGCTGTAGGCGCCGATATGCTGGGTGATACCCCCGGCCTCTCCGGAGGCCACCTTAGCGTGGCGGATGTAGTCCAGCAGGGAGGTCTTGCCGTGGTCGACGTGACCCATGACGGTGACGACCGGCGCGCGCGGCAAGGCCGGCGCATCGCCGGCATCGGCCGTTTCGAGGAAGGCCTCGGGATCGTCGAGCTTGGCCGCGATGGCGACGTGACCCATTTCCTCGACCAGGATCATGGCCGTTTCCTGATCCAGCATCTGGTTGATGGTGACCATCTGCCCGAGCTTCATCAAATGCTTGATGACCTCGCTGGCCTTGATGGCCATCTTGTGCGCCAGATCGGCCACCGTGATGGTTTCCGGCACATGGATGTCGCGGGCGATGAATTCGACCGGCGCCGCTTCGCGTCGCTCGGGCTGAGCCTGCTGGCGCTGACGCCCCCGGCCCTTGCCCTTGCCGGCGCCGGAGCGCCAGCCATCGCGGGCCGCCGGTGCCGGTGCCGCCTCGGGGCGAGCGGCCTTCTTGCGTCCGCTGCCTTCGGTCCAGGCCGGCGTTGCCTCGACCGTCTTGCCCGGCTTCTTGTCTGCGCGCGCACTCTTGCGCGCTGTCTTGGCGTCCGTGGCCGCCTTGTCCGGCTCCGGCGCCTTGAGCACCTTGCGCGGCCGGCTCAGCATAGCACGCAGTGCCGCCGCCTCGGCCTCGGCCGCGCGACGGGCGCGCTCGCGCTCTTCATCGAGCTCGGGCGCTTCAATGATGCGCGCCGCGGCGCGCGCCGGCGCCTTGCGCCGCACGGGCTGGCCAGGGGCCGCCTTCGTGCTCGAAGCTGCGGCGGCAGCGGTGGCCGCAGCCGGCTCGCTCGCATCCGATTCGTCCATCGCATCGGTGCCTTCCGGCCCGGCCGACGCTTGCGCCACGGCATCGGCTTCGGCGGCCGGTTCGGCCGCGATGTCACTCGCAGGCGCCGGCACGGCCTCGACCTGTGCTTCTTCGGCTTGCGCAGCGGCCTCTGGCGCCGCCACGGCGTTTGCAGCGGCATCCTCGGCAGCCCCCCCGTCGTGCGCCCCCGGCGTCGCAGCCGCATCCGTCGCGCGCTGTGGCGATGGCGCCACGTCGGGCGTATCCGCCACGGGAACGGCTTCGGGCTCGGCCTCAGTCGATGCCGTCACCGGGGGGGTGACCGTCTCGGCCGCCGCAGGCGCCACCGGCTCGGCCGCCAGCGCCGCAGCGGGCTGATCTGCGGCGGGCGCCATCGCAGCGGCATCCTCTTCCTGGCTGGCGTCCTCCGCCGCGCGCAGGCGGGCAGCATCCGCCAACAGCTCCGCCGGATCGCGCTTGACGAAAACCCGCTTCTTGCGCACTTCGACCGGAATGGTACGCGAACGCCCCGAGCTGTCCGCTTGGCGAATCTCCGACGTCTGGCGCCGCGTCAGGGTCAGCTTGGTGCCCGACGCGCCGCTGTGGGCCCGCCGCAAGGACTCCAGCAGCTTCGCCTTGTCGGCGTCCGTGAGTTCATCCTGCACCGACGCGAGCGCCACACCTGCCGATTGCAATTGCTCCAGCAATACGTCCGCAGACATCTTGAGTTCATCAGCGAAGTGCGCAACCGTGTTACTCGACATTCGACTCTCTCTTGCTTGTACTTCCAGTTTCTGTAAAACCGCCTGATCCCGCGGCGCCGTACTCAGCCTTCGCCATCAAACCAGTGGGCCCGCGCCTGCATGATCATGCCGCTGGCCGCGTCCTCGTCGAGCCCCGTGAGTTCGGCCAGCTCGTCCGACGCCAGCTCGCCCAGATCGTCCAGACTCAGAATATGGTGCTCGGCCAGAGTGGATAGCAGCGCGGGCGTCATGCCCTCGATGTCCATCAGCTCTTGCGCCGTCTTGACGCGCTCTTCTTGCGCGATGGCCTCGGTCAGCAAGGCGTTACGGGCACGGGCGCGCAGTTCCTGCACGGTGTCCTCGTCGAAAGCCTCGATGTCGAGCAGCTCTTGAATGGGCACGTAGGCCACTTCTTCAAGACCGCTGAAACCCTCATCGATGAGGATGTCGGCAATGGTGCTGTCCACATCGAGCCGGCTGATGAAGACCTCGCGCAGCGCCGCGCGCTCTTCTTCCTCGCGCTCGCGGCTTTCTTCCGGCGTCATGATGTTGATCTGCCAGCCGGTCAACTCTGACGCCAGCCGCACATTCTGGCCGCGCGCGCCAATGGCCTTGGGCAGATTCTCGGCATCGACGACGACATCCATCGCGTGCTGGTCTTCATCGACCACGATGGACTCGACATGCGCCGGGGCCAGCGCACCGATGACGAACTCGGCCGGATCCTCGGACCATAATACGATATCGACCTGTTCGCCGCCAAGCTCATTTCGCACCGCCGTCACGCGCGAACCACGCATGCCCACGCAGGTGCCGATGGGATCGATGCGGGCATCGTAGGCCACGACGGCAATCTTGGCGCGCACGCCGGCATCCCGGGCTGCCGCCTTGATCTCGAGCAGGCCTTGCTCGATTTCGGGCACCTCGTTTTCAAACAGGGCGCGGATGAATTCGGGGGCCGTGCGCGACAGGATGACTTGCTGGCCGCGTGCGGCGCGATCAACCTTGAGCACCCAGGCACGCACCCGGTCGCCCACGCGGATATTTTCTCGCGGGATCATTTCCGTGCGCGGCAAGCGCGCCTCGATCTTGCCGGACTCGATGATGGCGTCACCCTTGTCCATACGCTTGACCGAGCCCGACACCACGTTCTCGCCCCGATCGAGGAAGTCATTGAGCATCTGCTCGCGCTCGGCGTCACGGATGCGCTGCAAAATGGCCTGCTTGGCCGCCTGCGCGCCGATGCGGCCGAACTCAATGGGTTCGAGCGCCTCTTCGATGTAATCATCCACCGCGACACCCGGCACGAGTTCCTGCGCGTCGGACAGCAGCTCCTGGCGGTCGGGCTCCTGTAGGCCAGCCTCGTCGGGCACGACGCGCCAGCGCCGGAAGCCCTCGTGCTCGCCGGTGGACCGATCGATCGCGACCCGTACGTCGACGTCTTCCTGAAAGCGCTTTTTCATGGCCGACGCGAGCGCATGCTCGAGCGCATCGAATACCACTTCGCGTTCGACGTTTTTCTCACGCGCCAGGGCGTCAACCAGCAACAGTATTTCGCGACTCATCGCTTCTTACCCTTGAAATCGAGAATGGGATCCAGCCGGGCTCGGTCCACATCGTCAAGCAGAAATTCCAGCCTGTGTTCCTGACCGCGATCATCCTGCCACAGCAACGCATACGGGGCGCCGACATCCTGCCCGTCCGTGCCCTGTGCATCAGGCGACACCAGGATGCCCGTGAACACCTTGCGGTGCTCGCGCGCCTCGCGCAGGCGAAGCTCGACGCGTTCGCCCGAGAAGCGCCGGTAGTCCCGGGCATTGCGCAAGGGCCGGTCGACACCCGGCGAGCCCACTTCGAGGCGCCGATAGTCGATGCCCTCGACCTCGTACACACGCGAGAGCTGATGCGAGACGCGCTCGCAATCGTCGATGCCGACGCCCTGCGGGCTGTCGATCGTGACGCGCAGCAGGCCCATGGGCGCACGCTCCACATCGACGAGCTCCAGGCCCGACGCGACGACCGCTTCCTGAGTCAGTAAGAACAGATCTGCCATAAAAACCAAAAAAAATGGGCTGACCAACCCAGCCCATCGATTCACCCGCCATCGAATCAGCGCCGGCGCGACCACGCCTGAATCCGGCGCCCGCGCCAACAACGCAGCAACGCAACAACGGAATGTGTCATCAGCCCGCGCCCCGACTGCATCTGGCGCGATGTCAATGATACCGATATAGCTGTAAAGCCCTATATCATAACAGAAAGGCGTCGTGAAAGCCGGTTTTATTTACGCCCGACGCGGCGACCCAGCTGCGATTCATGCGCACCTGCGGCGCGCGGCTGCCAATCCTCGTTGCGCGACCCGGTCTCGCGCCGCCGGCCGGTTGCCGGCCCGCCCGACCGCGGTTTGCCCGACGCCGCAGCCTTGGGCCCGCGACTGGCTGTGCCGCGCCGCGCGGACGGCTTGCCGGCCGCCTTGCCTTCGCTGCGCTTGCCCGGATGACCCGGGTGACCATTGGCCAGGCCGCCGCTGACGAGCAGGCCACCGGTTTCATGCGGCAGCACGCCCGTGGCGCTGCGCGGCGCACCTGCGGAGAGGCGTCCACGCCGATTGATGCGCGCGCCGCTCAATCCATTGTTCTGCAAGGTGCCAAACCCCGGCGGCAAGGCGCTCGCATGTGATACCGGCTGCACGTCGCCCGCCTCGTCCTCGTCATCGTCATCGCGCAGCAGACCCAGGTGCAGCATGAGAGCGACCACGGTATTCGGTTCCATTTCCTCCCAGCGGCCGCGGCGCAGCCCGGCGGGCAGCACGACATCGCCGAAGCGCGTGCGGATCAGACGGCTCACCGTGAGCCCGAGCGCCTCGAACATGCGGCGCACTTCACGATTGCGCCCTTCAGCCAGCGTCACCCGGTACCAGCGGTTGCTGCCTTCGCCGCCCAGGAAGTCGACCTGCCCGAACCGCGCCGGACCATCTTCCAGCTCGACGCCGTCGCGCAGGCGCTGCATGCCCGCTTCGTCCAGCTCGCCGAATACGCGCACGGCATATTCGCGTTCCGCACCATAGCGCGGGTGCATGAGCCGGTTGGCGAGATCACCCGAAGTGGTGAGGATCAGCAAGCCTTCGGTGTTGAGATCCAGCCGACCGATGGACAGCCATTTTCCGGTGCGCAAGCGCGGCAGACGGCTGAAGACGCTGGCCCGCCCCGCGGGATCATCGTGACTGACGATCTCGCCCGCCGGCTTGTGATACAGCACCACGCGCGGCGGCCGGCGCGTGGCAGACCGCGTGAGCAGGCGCCCGTTCACGCGGACCTGATCGTCCGGACCGACGCGCTGCCCGATGTAGGCCGGCTCGCTGTTCACGGACACGCGCCCGGCGATGATCAGCTCTTCCATCTCGCGCCGCGAGCCGATGCCGGCCTGGGCGAGCACCTTGTGCAACTTGGGCTTGAGAACGTCGCTGTCCATATGCGGCGCCAGCCGCTGCGCGGTCTGATGCCCCTTGGCCAGGTAGGACAGCGCGTTCATGGCGTCCTTGTCCTGGTGGCTACGATCAGGCTTGCCCTTGCCTCGCCCCGAACGGCCCGCCACCGCAGCCCGGGTTTGCCCGTCCGGCCGGCCCGCGTTCTCGCGCGATGGCGCCCCTCGGCTGTGCGGCGTTGCCTCGCCAGAGGCCTGCGCGTCCGCGCGGCGGCGACGAAACGGTGTGCGCAACTTGCGCCCGCGCCCTCGCTGCGCGGCGGATTTCGTACTGTCATCGCCCATAACGGGGGCAGGCGCCACCGCGCCGACTTCGTCAGTAAAGTCCGTCATAAAAATCCCATACTCCCTGTGTATTGCTTCTGTGTCATTCAAGACGTTTTGATATCGTGCGCAGGATCGGCTCGAGCGGCAGCGATCCGCGGCAAGTCATGCAGGCCCTTGAGGCCCAGATCGGAAAGAAACTGTGGTGTCGTGCCAAACAGTGCCGGCCTGCCGGGGGCATCCCGATAGCCCACGATGGAAATCCAGCCGCGCTCTTCAAGTGTGCGGATGATGGCCGTGGATACGCTCACGCCGCGAACGTCTTCGATATCGCCCCGGGTGACCGGCTGGCGCCATGCAATGATGGCCAGCGTTTCCAGAACCGCTCGTGAATAGCGCGCCGGCCGATGAACCGACAGTTGGGCCAACAACCGGGTCAGATAGGGCTGCATGCCTTGCCGGCTGCGAAAACGCCAACCATCCGCCAGTTCCACCAGCTCAAGCCCCCTGTCCTTCCATTCGCGCTGCAATTCGGCCAGATGACGCTGCAAAGCGTCCCGGGACGGTGCCTCTGGCTCGAACATGCTTGCCAGCGCTTCGATCGGCAAGGACTGCTCTGCGCATAATAACGCAGTTTCGAGGATCCGACAGAGTTTTGTGTCAATATTCATGCAGGAAAGCGACATTCGGGGTAAAAACGGCGCTGCCGACGGGGTCGGTGTCCGAAGACTTGCATTATGAACAGCGTTGCGTTATAGTTTCACCTCTGACGCGGGGTGGAGCAGTTTGGCAGCTCGTCGGGCTCATAACCCGAAGGTCACAGGTTCAAATCCTGTCCCCGCAACCAGTTTTCCAGAAAGCCAGTCATTTACCAGTGACTGGCTTTTTTTATTGCCTGGATTTTTATTGCTTCACGGTAACGCTCCGACGCTCCGGTGAAGCCATGCCGGGCAGGCCGTGTGCCCCGCCCCGGCACTGGCCAACGGCACCCGCCTCAAGACGGCGGCTCATGATTTCTTGTCATTCCCGCCCGGCGGCATGAAGGGAAACGACGCGGGGAACGAAGAAAACATATTGCGGGTCTGGTCCTGCATCTGCTCTTGCATCTGCACGAAGACGGCCTTGCTCTGATCCAGATAGTTGCGCATCATATTTTGCAGCACGGGCGTTTGAACGGACATGAACTGGGCCCAGGCTTCGGGGCCGAGCTGCTGCCCGTACAGCCCGCGCGACTGCTGCGCCATGCGTTCCTGGATTTCCATGAAGGCATGGATGTTCTGCTCAAGAAAGCTGCCCATGACACCCTGCATGGCGTGGCCATAGAAGCGGATGATCTGCGCCAGGGCTTCGGCGGAAAACATCGGCAGGCCGCCGCTTTCTTCTTCCAGGATGATCTGCAGCAGGATGGCGCGCGTAATGTCTTCGCCGCTGCGCGAATCGACGACCTGAAAATCGGTAGCGGACAGCACCAGCTGCTTCACATCGGCCAGCGTAATGTAAGCGCTGGTCGAAGTATCGTAAAGCCGCCGATTGGGGTATTTCTTGATGAGGCGGGAAGGAGAATCCGGGGATTGCGTTTGGGTCATAGATTACAGAGCGGCAATGAGGAAAGCGATAAGAGAACGCGCTGCTAGATCGGCTGCTAGATCGCGTGCTGCGGGCGGGCCTGCTGCGGCGTTAGGCTGCCCGCAGGTCGGGCAGGCCATACGCCGCAACGATATCAGCCCATATGCAGACCGCCATTGAGCGAAAAATCCGCACCAGTCGCAAAACCGGCATCCTCGGAAGCCAGCCAGGCCACCATGGAGCCGATTTCGTCCGGTGTGCCCAGGCGGCGCACCGGAATGGTCGCCACGATCTTTTCGAGGACATCGGGACGGATGGCACGCACCATGTCCGTACCGATGTAGCCGGGGGATATGGTGTTGACCGTCACGCCTTTGCTGGCCACCTCTTGTGCGAGCGCCATGGTGAAGCCGTGGATGCCCGCCTTGGCGGTGGAATAGTTGGTTTGCCCGAACTGCCCTTTCTGGCCGTTCACGGAGCTGATGTTGATGATGCGCCCCCAGCCCTGGTCCACCATGCCGTCGATGATCTGCTTGGTGACGTTGAACAGGCTGTTCAGGTTGGTATCCATCACGGCGCGCCAGTCTTCCAGCGACATCTTGCGAAACACGCCGTCGCGCGTGATGCCAGCGTTGTTCACCAGAACGTCCACGGTACCGAATTTTTCCGCGACCTGCGCGAACGCGGCAACCGTGGAATCCCAGTCAGACACATTACCCACCGAGGCCTGGAAGGTATAGCCCAGGGCCGCCTGCTGATCCAGCCATTGCTGGTAGTCGCGGCTGGGACCACATCCGGCGATGACCGTAAACCCGTCGCGCGCGAGGCGCTGGCAGATGCTGGTACCAATGCCCCCCATGCCGCCCGTCACATAAGCCAACTTTCCACTCATTTCAGTCTCCTTGTTGATGCATTGCCGGAAAACCTGCCGGCGGCCTGCTGCCCCTAGACAGCCCTGACCCTGACGTAACGTCCCGGCGCAGCTTCCAGGGGTGTATAGCGTGAATTTCCGGCAGCGGCGCTGGCGCTGACCTGCGGGCCGGACCGGGCCGCGAGCCAGGCGGCCCAATCGGGCCACCAGCTGCCGGACTGCCGTTGGGCACCGTCGAGCCACTGTTGCGCCTCGTTCGGGCCAATGCCGCCTTCGCTGTCATCATATACCCAATAATGACGCCGATTGCGCGCGGGCGGATTGATGACGCCGGCGATGTGGCCCGATGCGCCCAGCACGAAACGCTGCACGTTGGGCAGGATGCGCGTGCTGGCGTGGGCCGATTGCCAGGGCACGATATGGTCTTCGCGCGACGCATAGATGTAGACCGGCGCGTCGATATTGCGAAAATCGATGGGCACGCCATCGATGCCCAGCTTGCCGGGTTTGATGAAATTGTTTTCCAGGTAGGCATGGCGGAAGTACCAGGCAAAGAACGGGCCGGGCAGATTTGTGCCGTCCGCATTCCAGAACAGCAGATCGAACGGGCGCGGCGCCTGGCCGAGCAGGTAGCTGTGGACCACGGTATTCCAGACCAGATCGTTGGGGCGCAGAAAGGAAAACGTGGTGGCCAGCTCGCGCGCCGTCATCAACCCCCCTTGCCCGACCTGCACGTCGCGCGCGTGAGCGGCGGCGGGGTCGACGAACACATTCAGGATGCCGGTATTGGAAAAATCCAGGAAGGACGTCAGCAAGGTGAGCGTGGACACCGGACGTTCACCGCGCGCGCGCGCGGTAGCCACGGCGGTGGCCAGCAGCGTGCCGCCCACGCAAAACCCGAGGGCATTGACCTGATCCTGGCCGCTGATGTCGCGCACCACGTCCAGGGCCTTGAGCACGCCATGGCGCACGTAATCGCCCCAGGTGGCCTGCTGGATGCCATCCGTATCTTCAGGCAGGGGGTTGCGCCAGGAGATCATGAAAACCGCGAAACCCTGCTCCAGCGCGTGGCGCACAAAGGAATTGTGCGCTTGCAGGTCGAGAATATAGTATTTGTTGATGTTGGGTGGCACCATGAGCAACGGCGTGCGGTACACCGTGGCCCCCGCCGGCGTGTACTGAATCAGCTGCATGAGCGGATTCTCGTACACCACCTGGCCTGGCGTGGTGGCCACGCTGACACCCACTTCAAAGGCCGATTCGTCAGACTGGGACATGCGGCCCTTTTGCAAGTCGGCAAACAGGAGCTGGAACCCCTGCCACAGCGACAGGCCGCCCGTTTCAACCGCCTTCTTCTGCGCCTGCGGATTGGAAAACAGGTAATTGGCCGGCGATAGGGCATCGACCCACTGCATGATGGAAAAACGTACGCGTTCGCGCGTGGCGTCGTCGACCTGCATGGCATCGACCAGTTCGTCGAGGGCCTGCGCCGCCAGCAAGTACGCCTGGGCCGTGGCCTGATGCATGGGGCTGGACGCCCAGGCCTCGTCCCTGAAGCGCGGATCCGCAAGCGGTTCCGGCTCGCCCTGCTGGCTGCGCGCCAGCGCCTCCTGCCAGGATTCCAGGAAGCGTTGCCGTATGGCGGCCAGTTGTTCGGGTGCCACTGCGAACGGCGGTGGGCTCAAGGGGGCTGATGCGCTCATGAAGACGGCTCCTCGCCTGGATGACATGCCTGATTCAATCTTGCGTGAGCCAGTGTAACTTGTCAATGCGGGTAAGCCGCTAAGCCGCTTACGGGCGATTCAGATCGTGCGCCAGACCAGCGTGGCCATGCGGCCCGTCACCGACGCACGCCGGTAGGAATACAGGCAGGCCGCATCCGCATGCGTACACCAACGACTAACGTCGATATGCACCACCCCGCAGCGCGTCAGGCGCGCACGCGCCAGCGCGGCGAGATCCGCAAGCCAGTGCCCCGGGCGCGGCGAGGGGAGGAAACAGGCATCATCCTGCGCCGCCGTGGCCAGAAAAGCCTGGCGCACCTCGGGCCCGACCTCGAAGTGCGCCTGCCCGATGCCCGGCCCCACCCAGGCGCGCCAGGCGCAGGCATCGGGTTGAGGATGGCGCTGGCGCAGCGCGTTCAGCGTGCGTTCCAGTACGCCCGCCTGCAGGCCACGCCAGCCGGCGTGCGCCACGCCGATCACGCACCCGTCGGCGCTGCCCAGCACCACCGGCAGGCAGTCGGCCGTCAGAATGGCCAGCACCACCTGCGCACGCGCCGTGACGGCCGCATCCGCGCGCGGCACGATGCGTTCGTCCGCAACCGCCGGCGCCGCATCGGCATCGAACACCGCCGTGCCATGCACCTGCTCGAGCCAGTACGGCGCGGACGGCAGTACGGCCTGCAAGCGGGCGCGATTGTCCGCCACCCGCGCCGCATCATCGCCCACATGCGTGCCCAGATTGAAGCTGTCCCAGGGCGCGGCGCTGGCGCCGCCACGACGGGTCGTGCAGAAATAGTCCACCCCGGGCCATGCCGGGCCGGTGATTACTTCCAGCCCGCCCCTGCGGGAGATACGTTCCACGCGATCGCCTCCTGTAGCGCTTGAAAATCGGCCGGCCACGGCGCCTCGAAGCAGCGCTCTTCACCTTCCGGCACAGTAAGGAAACACAGGCGGCGCGCATGCAGCATCTGCCGCGTGCACAAGGCACCCGCACGGCCGCCATAAAGCGTGTCGCCGAGCAGCGGATGGCCCAGGCTGGCCAGGTGGACACGGATCTGGTGCGTACGCCCCGTTTGCAAGCGGCAACGCAGCTCGCTGACGGCGCCCGCAGCCGCCCCGGTCTGCGTATTCTCCAACATGCCCTGACGCAATACCTCGTAATGCGTCACAGCAGGCTTGGGCGCGACCGGATCGCGCACGCTCATGCGCACCGGCACGCGCCGGTCACGCCCCACCGCCTGATCTATGGTGCCGCTGCGCGGCGGCACGCCGTGCACCAGCGCCCGATACTCGCGATACACCGTGTGCGCCTGCAACTGGCGCACCAGAGCGGTCTGCGCGCGTTCGCTGCGCGCCACCACGAGGGCGCCTGAAGTATCTTTGTCGAGCCGGTGCACGATGCCGCCCCGTGCCAGGCGCGACAGCTCGGGAAACCGGTGCAGCAAGCCGTTCAGCAAGGTGCCCTGCCAGTTCCCCGCGCCCGGATGGGTCACCAGGCCGGCCGGCTTGGCCACCACGATCCAGTCTGGCGCCGCCGCCAGAATGTCCAGATCCATGGCCTGCGGCACGAAAGCCAGCGATTCGGGGCTGGCCTGTTCCCAGACCTGGACGTGATCGCCCCCGCCCACTTTATGACGAATCCGCACCGCCTGACCGTTGACGTGTACATGCCCCGATGCAATCCATTCCTGGATACGCGCCCGGGAATGCTGCGGCAGACGTCCCGCGAGCCACTTGTCGAGGCGCTCGGACGGCTGTGCGGCGTCCAGCCAAAATTCCAGTGCGTGGTCAGACATGGCGAGTAATCATATAATCCGGAATGCCATGCTAACACCCAGGATACCGCCCGTGACCGTTCCCGCCGCCAGACATCGCTCCACCCCGCCTTGCAAAGGCCTGGGTCACCGCTTCCGGATGCTGGCTCTGCCCGTGCTGATGATGGGCCTGATGACGGGCTGCAGCAGCTACAAAGGCGATGTCGACAAGACGGCCGGTTGGAGCGCCGAACGCCTGTACGACGATGCGCGTGAAGAAATGATGGTGGGCAACTGGCGCGAGGCGCGCGAACGGCTCGAGGCGCTGGAAGCGCGCTACCCGTTTGGCGGACAGGCCCAGCAGGCCTTGATCGACCAGGCCTACGTCAACTGGAAGGACGAAGAACCCGAACAGGCGCTGGCCGCCATCGATCGCTTCGAGCAGCAATACCCCAACCATCCGGGCATCGACTACATGCTGTACCTCAAGGGGCTGATCACGTTCACGCCGCCCAGCGCCGCCTTCAGCCGCATCACGCAGCAGGATCCCAGCGAGCGCGACCCCAAGGGGCTGCGCGAATCCTACGAAGCGTTCAAGACCCTGGTGGCGCGCTACCCCGACAGTCGCTACAGCGCCGATGCCAGCAAGCGGCTGGCATGGCTGGTCAACACCATCGCCGGCAACGAGCTGCACGTGGCGCAATATTATTACGAGCGCGGCTCTTACGTCGCTGCGGTGAACCGCGCGCGCGCGGTGCTGGCGGATTTTGACAGCGCGCCTGCGGCGGAAAAAGCCCTGTACCTGATGATGCTGTCCTACGACAAGCTGGGCCTGGACGACTTGCGGGACGACACCAAGCGCGTGCTGGATCAGAACTATCCCGACAGCATCTACTACGCGCAGGGCCTGAACGAGCCCAAGAGCTACTGGAACCCCATGAACTGGTTCTAGGTTACGGGTTCCAGGCCGGGGCTGCAGCCTTCGGCCATCGGCCCGGATGGCGCATCAAACCCGGCCCCGCAGGGCCGGGCTTGCATTGATGGCCAGCATCACTTCCAGCGCATTTCCCAGAAACGCAGCAACTCGTCCGGCGTGGGCGTGAACGATACTTCATCGTTCAGCACATAGTAGACGGGCAAGGACCATAGGGGCACGCCCAGCGCTTCCTCATTGATCCGGTTCAGGGCCTGCTTGTAGGACGCCTCGCGCGCCTGCGGATCGACCGTGACGTCACCCTTGTCCAGCGCGGCACGCACCTGCTCGTCATGGTTGACATCGTCCAGGCCGCCACCATAGAACACCGGCGTGGAGGCCGACACGTCATTCACGAGGTTGGAACCCCAGGTCTGGTGCGCGATCGAGATCTTGTGGGCCCGCACCAGGTCGCGCATGGCAGCATACTGCATGAAATTCAGGTTGGCGCGAATGCCGACTTCACGCAGATAGTTGATGATCGCCTCGGTCTGGTTGCGCTCGCGATAAGCGACGATTTCAACGTCGAAACCATCCGCGTATCCGGCTTCGGCCAGCAAGGCCTTGGCCTTCTGCGGATCATAGGCGTAACGCACCGCACCCTCGTGCGTGCAGCCCACCTGCGAAGGCGTGCAGATGGTTTCGAGGGGTTCGGCACCGTCGCCCACGATGCTGTTCATGATGGCATCGCGGTCGATGGCATGCGCCACGGCCTGACGCACACGGATATCCTTGAATTGCGGCGCCGGCGTATCGTCCAGCGTGTTCATCTGCAGGAAGACGATGCGCATGGTGTTGCCACTGAGCACCTGTATGTTGGGCATGCCCTGCGTCTGCTCGGCCTGATCCTTGGGCACGTGCATGATCAGGTCCACCCCGCCCGAGATCACTTCCGCCATCTGCGTCTGGCGGTCGGGAATGAAGCGAATCTGTACCTTGCCGATGGTGGGCTGGGCCTTGGGCGAATCCTTGAAGTAATCGGCGTTGCGCTCCATGGTGATGGACTTGCCCGGGATATGCTCGACAATCTTGTAGGGACCGGTGCCGACCGGATTGGCATTCATGCCCTTGGGTCCGACTTCCTTGTAATACTTGGCCGGGTGGATGGCGACGGTGGTGGACAGATATTCCTTGGCCGCCGGAAACGGCTCTTTGCTGACCACGCGCACCTTGTACTGGCCGAGCTTTTCAACGTGATCGATCCAGCGCACGTTCTGCTGCGTGGTCGCCTTGTTGGCCGGGTCCGCGACATAAGTCAATGTATATGCAACGGAATCCGCATCAAAAGGCTCACCATTGTGGAACTTGATGCCCTCGCGCAGTTCGAACTCCAGCGTGCGATCGTCGATCTGTTTCCAGCTCTTGGCGAGCTGGCCGACGTACTCGTTCGTCATGGGATCGCGATACAGCAGGGTATCCCAGACGTTGGCGGCAATGATGACGCCGATACGCGTATTGTTGAAGTAGGGGTCGACATTCTCCAGCACCTGCTCATAGGCGACGATCAGGCTGTCGTCCTTCTTGTTCGCCATCGAGGGCGCCGCCGTGCCGGCCAGCGCCAGCGCCAGCGCGCCCAGCAAAAGGGCTCTTGTCGGTCGCAGCTTGTGCAGCGACAACGCGTTTTTACTCATGTTTCTCCTCCGGGTCTTCCAATATTGCGGCCGAAAACGAGCGGCCGCGCCTCGTTCATCTTAAACCCTATCGCCGCAGCGACACGTATCCGAATGAGACAAGACGGCCGCAACGGCGGCGTCAGGACGGGGCGAGGAACGCCAGGGCGCGCGCGGCATCGCGCGTGCGCTCGAACGGCGGCAGGCCGCGCCAGAGCCGCTTGCCATAGGGCTTGTCCACCAGCCGCGTGTCGCCCACCAGCAGCACGCCGCGATCCGTCTCGGCGCGGATCAGACGGCCCGCGCCCTGCTTGAGCGCGATGGCGGCTTCGGGTAGCTGGTACTCCATGAACGGATTGCCGCCACGCGCACGGCAGGCCGCCATGCGCGCCTGCAGCACGGGATCGTCGGGCGGCGCGAATGGCAGTTTGTCAATGGCCAGCACCGTCAGTGCGTCGCCCGGGACATCCACCCCTTCCCAGAAGCTGGCGCTGCCCACCAGCACCGCACGGCCCGAGTTGCGAAACGCATCCAGCAGCGCGCCGCGCGCCTGCTGCCCCTGACGCAGGATGGGTCGGTCCAGCGCGGCCTCCTCGAGCAGATCGGCAATCTGGCGCACCGCGCGCAAGGTCGTGCACAGCACGAGCACGCCGCCCGCAGCGGCGCCCACGAGTGGCAGCAAGGCCTGCACGAACGCAGCGCCGAAACGGGCATGCCCGGGCCAGGGCAAGCCCACCGGGACGTAGAGCAGACCCTGGTGCGCATAATCGAACGGCGAGGCCCAGGCGGCGGTGCGCGCCGCCTCCAGACCGAGCTGCGTGAGGAAAGCGGAGAAGTCGCCGTTCAGCGACAGCGTGGCGGAAACCAGCACCCAGGCCTGATCCTGCGCCTGTGCGCGGCGAAACCGGGGCCCGACCCACAGCGGCGCGCTGCGCAGGCGCACGCCGGAGCGCAACCATTCCACCCAGCGCACCTGCGCATCCTCCTGCAGGGGATCATCCGCCGGCGCCGTCGCTGCCGCGCCGGACCACGCCGAGAGCCGCTGCGCCAGGACAGCCGCCTGGGCCTGGTGCGCGGCCAGGTCGGGATGGGCTTCGGCAAGCCCCTGCAATTGCGCCTGTGCGTCCGACAGCGCCTGCGCCAACGCGTCCAGCGCCGCGGCAAAGGCTGGCTGATCCGCGAGATCGCGCGGCACGGCGCGCTGACCGGGCAGATGCTCGAGGCCGGCGCAGGTCAGGCGCAGCGTGCGCGCCGCCGTCTCCAGCGCGACACTCAGGGCGTCCCAGTCGCGCAAGCCGCCTGCATGGGCGCGCCCGTCGGCCAGCAAGGCCGTGGACAGCTCCAGCACCTGTTGGGTCGACACACTGCTGCCCAGGAATTGCGTGGCTACCTGCGGCAGCTGGTGCGCTTCGTCGAACACCACCAGATCCGCCTCGGGCAGCAGATCGCTCACCCCTTCGTCGCGCAAGGACAGATCGGCCATGAACAAGGCATGATTGATGACCACCAGGTCCGCCTCCTGGGCCCGGCGTCGCGCCCGGTACAGGAAGCAGTCACGGATGTGGGGGCATTCCTGACCCAGGCAATTTTCTCGCGTCGAGGTGACGCGGCGCCAGATGGGCGCGTCTTCAGGAACGCTGGCCAGCTCGGCCTTGTCGCCGGTCTCGGTCCGCTGGGCGAAGACTTCGATGCGGCGCAGCTGGCGCGCTTCGGTCGCGCTGAGGGCATCGCCGCGGCCGGCCAGCACACCCTCGAGGTGGTGGCGGCAGACGTAGTTGCTGCGGCCCTTGAGTAGCGCCACCGAACCGCTCAATGCCAGCGCGGCGCGCAGGCGCGGCAGGTCGCGATGATAGAGCTGATCCTGCAAGGTGCGCGTTCCGGTGGAGACCAGTACCTTGCCGCCAGACAGCAGGGCGGGCACGAGGTAGGCCCAGGTCTTGCCGGTCCCCGTGCCAGCTTCGGCCACCAGCGTGGCGCGCTCGTCCAGCGCGGCCTGAACCGTCTCGGCAAACGCCAGCTGATCCGGCCGGAAGCGATACTGGGGAAAGGCCTGGGCGAGCGGCCCCCCCGGTTCAAAGACGCCCGCCAGTGAATCAGAGGGCGGCACGAACCGCATCCAGCCTGTCCGCGTCGAACCGGCTCACGAGGGCGCCGTCCAGGCGCAGCAGTACCGTATCCGGCCCGACCTCGAGCCAGTGCTCCTGCAGGCCGGCCTGCAGCGTGCGCACGCAGGCACCGGCGCGGCGCGGATCCTCGAAAGCTTCGGACACCAGCAGGGTCTCGCCCTGCGCATCGAGCAGACGGAAGCGAAAGCGGCCATCTTCATCGCGAAAGCTGACAAAACGCGCGCTGCGCCGTGTCGACGCCTCGGCCGGCGCCTTCGTGCGCGCGGCCGGCCGGCGCGCGGCGCGCAGACCGACGGCTTCGCGAACCGCTTCCATGAGCGGCGTGGCCAGCGCCCGCGCCCGGGTCGCGCCCGCGCGCAGGATGTCTTCGATCTCGTCCGGGGCGGCCATGAGCGCTTCGTAGCGCGCGCGCAGGGGCGCGAGCTGCGCGTCGATGAGCGTGAACAAGCGCTCCTTGGCCTCGCCCCAGCCCAGACCCGCCGCCAGGTCGGCACGCAGGCTCAGGCTCTGCGCTTCGGTGGCGAACGCCTGATACAGGGTGTACAGGTGCGCATCCTGCACCTGCTTGGCCTCGCCCGGCAGGCGCGAATCAGTCACGATGCGGCGCACGGCGGCGTGCAAGGCGCGTGCCCCGCCTTCGAACAACGGGATGGTGTTGTCGTAACTCTTGGACATCTTGCGCCCGTCCAGGCCCGGCAAGGTGGCGACCGCGTCGTCGATCAGCACTTCGGGCTGCACGAACAGCGTGCGGCCGTCGCCATACAAATGGTTGAAGCGCTGCGCAATGTCGCGCGCCATCTCCAGGTGCTGGATCTGGTCGCGGCCCACGGGCACCTTGTGGGCGTTGAACATGAGGATGTCGGCCGCCATCAGGACGGGATAGGAAAACAGCCCCATGGTGATGCCGTCATCGGCCTCCAGCTGGCGTGCGAGATTCTGGTCTACCGCCGCCTTGTAAGCGTGCGCGCGGTTCATCAGCCCCTTGGCCGTCACGCAGGTCAGGATCCAGCACAGCTCGGGAATTTCCGGGATGTCCGACTGCCGATAAAAAGTGACCCGCTGCGGATCCAGCCCGGCCGCCAGCCAGGTTGCGGCAATCTCCAGGCGTGAGCGCGCCACGCGCTCGGGATCATCGCACTTGATCAGCGCATGGTAGTCCGCCAGGAAATAGAAGGCATCGACATCCTCCTGCTGGCTGGCCTGTATGGACGGACGGATGGCGCCGGCATAATTGCCCAGATGGGGAGTACCCGAGGTGGTAATGCCGGTCAGGACGCGTGTTTTCATGGAAAAAGGCAGTGAATGGGCAGGCCCGCGCAGCGCGAACATGCACCCGGTTTACAAGGTGGCCAGGGCACGCCGGTCGGCCTGCAGATACTCTTTCGATTGCATCTCGATGAGGCGCGACACGGTGCGCTGGAATTCATGCGCCAGCGCGCCCTGCACGTAAAGCGTATCCGGCGGGCCTTCGGCGGATAGAATCAGCTTGATCTTGTGATCGTAGAATACATCGACCAGCCAGGTAAAGCGCCGCGCCGCCGACGCCTGGCGCGGCCCCATGCAAGGCACATCCGACAGCATGATGGTGTCGAAGCGGCCGGCCAGCGTCAGGTAATCGTTTTGCGAGCGCGGCCCGCCGCACAAAGTGTCGAAGTCGAACCAGACGATGTGCTCGCCGTGCGCGAGCGCACGCAGGCTGCGGTGCTCGATCTCGAGTACCGGCTCGCGTCGGTGCCCGGCACTGAGGCGCTCGAAAATGGCCTGCATCTCGGTGTCGGCGGCCGGCCCCAGCGGCGTGATGTAGCTGCGCACGGCGCTCAAGGTCTGGCGCCGGTAATCCGTACCGCCATCGACGTTGAGCACGTCCAGGCGCGCATAGATGAGGTCGATGGCGGGCAGGATGCGATCGCGATGCAGGCCGTCCGGGTACAGAGTGGAGGGCTCGTAGTTCGACGTCATCACGAAGGTCGTGCCCAGCGCGAACAGGCGCAGCAGCAGGCGATGCAGAATCATTGCGTCGGCCACGTCGGAGACGTGAAATTCGTCGAAGCAGATGAGGCGGTGGCGGCGCGCGATGCGCCGCGCAACCTCGTCGAGCGGATCCGCCTGTCCGCGCACGTCGCGCAGGGCGGCATGCACGCCGCGCATGAATTCGTGAAAGTGCAGGCGCGTCTTGCGCTTCAGGGGCACCGTGGCGTAGAACGCATCCATGATGAAGCTCTTGCCGCGCCCCACCCCGCCCCACAGGTACACGCCGCGCGGCACCTCGGGCGTGCTGAACCAGCGCCGCAAGGGGTGGCTGCGCGCGACCTTGAACGCGACCCAGTCGTCGTAAAAGCGCTGCAGGCGATCGACCGCCGCCTCCTGCGCCGCATCGCGCTGAAAGCCGCGCTGCCGCAGGGCCTGGTCATAGTAGTCTCTGACATTCATGCCGACATTCCGTCGTGATGCGACGCCAGCACGCATGGCAAAAAAAGGGCGGGAAACCCCGCCCCTGCCCGCGTACGCCGGCGCCGCGCCACGTCTGGCCTAGAGGTTGAGCGTACGGCCATCCACGGCCAGTGCCGCCTCTTTCATCGCTTCGGACAGCGTGGGATGCGCATGGCAAATGCGGGCGATGTCTTCCGACGCCGCCCGGAATGCCATCAGCGCCGCGGCCTCGGCCACCAGCTCGGACGCCGACGGGCCCACGATATGAACGCCCAGCACTTCGTCTGTGCGCGCGTCGGCGAGGATCTTGACGAAACCGGTGGTATCGCCCAGTGCCCGCGCGCGGCCGTTGGCCATGAAGGGAAAGCTGCCGGCCTTGTATTCGCGGCCCGCGACCTTGAGCTGCTGCTCGTTCTGGCCCACCCAGGCGACTTCGGGCGCCGTGTAGATGACGGACGGAATGAGCGCGTAATCCACATGGCCGTGCTGGCCGGCGATGGTTTCGGCCACGGCCACCCCTTCGGCCTCGGCCTTGTGGGCCAGCATGGCGCCACGCACCACGTCGCCCACGGCCCAGACATTGGGCAGGTTGCTGCGGCAGGCGTCGTCGACCACGACGAAGCCGCGCTCGTCCGTCTTCAGGCCGACGATCTCGGCGCCCAATCCGGCCGTGTTGGGCACGCGACCGATGGAAACGATGAGCCGGTCCACGCAAAGCGTGTGTTCCGCATCGGCCTGATCCGTATAGACAACGTCGACATTATCCTTGCCAACGGTGATAGCGCCCGTACGCACGCCGGTCTGGATGTCCAGCCCCTGGCTCGCGAGCGCCTTGCGCACTTCGCGCGCGGCCTGCTGGTCGACGTTGGCGAGGAAGTCCGGCAAGGCCTCGAGGATGACGACTTCGGCGCCGAGCCGACGCCACACGCTGGCCATTTCCAGGCCGATGGCGCCGGCCCCGATCACGCCCAGGCGCGCCGGCACTTCGGGAATGCGCAGCGCACCATCGTTGGACAGGATGCGGTCTTCGTCGAACGGCAGATCCGGCAGGCTGCGCGGCGTGGAGCCCGTGGCCACGATGACGTGGCGGGCGACCAGCTCATCCGCGTCAGGACCGGAGACGGCCAGCGACCAGCCGCCGTCGACCTGGGCCACGAAGCGCGCCGTGCCGTGAAAGAAGCTCACCTTGTTCTTCTTGAACAGGTAGAGAATGCCTTCGTTGTTCTGGCGCACGACCGTATCCTTGCGTCCCAGCAGACGCGCCAGATCGACGGACACCTCGCCCACGGTAATGCCGTGCTGGGCCAGGCCATGCTGCACCTGATGCAAGTGTTCAGACGATTGCAGCAAGGCCTTGGACGGAATGCAGCCCACGTTGGTGCAGGTGCCGCCCGGCGCGGGCTTGCCGTCCGCCGTGCTTGCGGCATCGACGCAGGCCACGGACAGGCCCAGCTGTGCCGCACGGATCGCGGCGATATAGCCACCGGGGCCAGCCCCGATGACGACGACATCAAATGGTTTGCTCATGACGATTCCCGGTGCGTGTTCAGATATCCAGCAACAGACGTTGCGGATCTTCCAGGGCCTCTTTCATGGCCACTAGCGCCAGCACCGCTTCGCGCCCGTCGATGATGCGGTGATCGTAGGACAGGGCGAGGTAATTCATGGGACGGATCACGATTTGTCCGTTTTCCACGACCGGCCGCTCTTTCGTGGCGTGGATGCCCAGAATGGCCGACTGCGGCGGGTTGATGATGGGCGTGGAGAGCATGGAGCCGAACACACCGCCGTTGGAGATGGAGAAGGTGCCGCCCGTCAGTTCCTCGAGGGCCAGCTTGCCATCCTGGGCGCGGGCGCCGAAATCGGCGATCTGCTTTTCGATATCGGCAATCGAGAGCTGGTCGGCATTGCGCAGGATGGGCACGACCAGGCCGCGCGGGCTGCCCACGGCGATGCCAATATCGAAATAGCCGTGATAGACGATGTCCTTGCCGTCCACGGACGCATTGACGATGGGATAGCGCTTGAGCGCGGCGACGGCGGCCTTGACGAAAAAGGACGTGAAACCCAGCTTGACGCCGTGCTCTTTCTCGAAGCGGTCGCGATAGGCCTTGCGCAGATCCATGATGGCCTGCATGCTCACCTCGTTGAACGTGGTGAGGATGGCGTTTTCCGCCTGCGACTGCAGCAGGCGTTCGGCGACGCGGGCGCGCAGCCGGCTCATGGGCACGCGCTGCTCGGCCCGGCCGTCCAGCGACACCGTGGGCGGAGGCGCCACCGGCGCGGGACGCGGGCTTGCCGCTGCGGGCGCCTGGGCCTGGACCGCATCATCCTTGGTGATGCGCCCGTCCTTGCCCGTTCCCGCGACACCCGCGGCATCCACGCCTTTTTCAGACAGGATCTTCGCGGCCGCCGGCGAGGCGATGCCGGCCGAGGAAACGGCCGGTGCGGCGGCGGCAGGCGCTGCGGCGGCAGGAGCGGGCGCCGCAGCAGCCGCAGCCGGTGCCGCCGCCGGCTTGGCCGCGGAATCGATGCGGGCGAGCACCTCGCCCGAGGTCACGGTCGCGCCATCGCCCTTGACGATTTCGGACAACACGCCCGACGCGGGAGCGGGCACTTCGAGGACGACCTTGTCTGTTTCGACTTCGATGAGAATCTCGTCCATTTCGACCGCTTCACCGGGCTGCTTTTTCCAGTTCAGCAAAGTGGCTTCGGAAATCGATTCGGACAGTTGAGGGACCAGAACGTCAGTAATGGACATTTGCAGAAATTCCGTAATGAAAGATATTGTTATTTGGTCAGGGTGAAGCCCTTGAAGCGCTTGGCCATGGCCTGCTCGAGCAAGGCACGCTGCTGCTCGACATGCTTGGCGAGATAGCCCACCGCGGGCGACGCCGACGCGGCACGCCCGGCATAGCCCAGCTTCTGGCCCGCCATCATGTTCTCATACAGGTGATGCTGTATGTAAAACCACGGACCCTGGTTCTGGGGTTCATCCTGCACCCAGACCACCTCGGTGGCATTGGTGTAGCGGGCCAGTTCAGCCTGGAAGGCCTTGTGCGCGAAGGGATAAAGCTGCTCGATGCGCAGGATGGCGATATCCTGGCGCCCCGCCTCTTCGCGCGCCTGGAGCAGATCGTAGTACACGCGGCCGGAGCAGGCGATGACGCGGCTGACCTGCGCGTCGACGATGGCGGTGTCTTGCTCACCGATGACGGGCAGGAACTGACCGCTGGCCAGGTCAGCCAGTGGCGACGTGGCGCCCTTGTGGCGCAGCAGGGACTTGGGCGTGAGCAGGATGAGCGGCTTGCGGAAGGGCCGGATCATCTGGCGCCGCAACACGTGGAAGATCTGCGCCCCGTTGGTGGGTTGGATCACCTGGATGTTGTTGTCCGCGCACAGCTGCAGGAAGCGCTCGATGCGCGCCGAGGAATGCTCGGGCCCCTGCCCTTCATAACCGTGGGGCAGCATGAGCGTCAGGCCGCAATGCCGGCCCCACTTGGCCTCGCCCGAGGTGATGAACTGGTCGATGAGCACCTGGGCGCCATTGACGAAATCACCGAACTGCGCCTCCCAGATGGTCAGGCAATTGGGCTCCGCCGTTGCGTAGCCGTATTCGAACCCCAGCACCGCCTCTTCGGACAGCACGGAATCGATGATCATGAACGGCGCCTGCCCGTCGGCCACGTTTTGCAGCGGGATGTAGGTGCCGTCATCCCAGCGTTCGCGCTTCTGGTCGTGCAGCACGGCGTGGCGATGGGTGAAAGTGCCGCGGCCAGAATCCTGACCCGTGATGCGGATGGCATAGCCGTTGGCCAGCAGCGTGGCAAAGGCCAGATGTTCGCCCATGCCCCAGTCTACGGGATGCTCGCCGTGCGCCATCTTGCGACGCTCGTTGAGCAGGCGTTCGACCAGGGAGTGCACGGTGAAACCTTCGGGCACCGTGGTGATGCGCTCGCCGATGCGCGTCAACTCCGACAGGGCGACCGCCGTTTCCGCCTGATCCGTCCACTTGGCGCCAAGAAACGGCGACCAGTCCGTCGCGTATTTGCTCTTGAAGTCCGTCAGCACCGGCTCTATGGTGTGCTGGCCGTCTTCGAGCAGCTGACGATAGGCCTTGACCATGCCGTCGACGTCCGCATCGGACAGCATGCCCTGGGCGACGAGGCGATCGGCATACACCTTGCGCGTGCCGGGATGCTTGCCGATGCTCTTGTACATGAGCGGTTGCGTGAGCGACGGCGTGTCCTGTTCGTTGTGGCCCAGCTTGCGGAAACAGACGATGTCCACCACCACGTCCAGCCCGAACGTGCGCCGGTAATCCAGCGCGAGCTGCACGGCGTAGACGACGGCTTCGGGATCGTCGCCGTTGACGTGGAACACGGGGGCCTCGATCATCTTGACGACGTCGGTGCAATACAGCGTGGAGCGGGTGTCACGCGGATCCGACGTCGTGAAACCGATCTGGTTGTTGATGACGATGTGCAGGGTACCGCCCGTGCCGTAACCGCGCGTCTGCGCCATGTTGAGCGTTTCCATGACCACGCCCTGGCCGGCAAACGCCGCATCGCCGTGCACCAGCACCGGCAACACCTGCGAGCCGTCCTCGTCGCCGCGCCGGTCCTGGCGCGCCCGCGTGCTGCCTTCGACCACGGGATTGACGATCTCCAGATGGGACGGGTTGAAGGCGAGCGACAGGTGGACCGGGCCGCCGGGCGTGCTCAGGTCGCTGGAGAAGCCATTATGGTATTTGACGTCGCCGTCGGTGAGATCATCGGCGTGCTTGCCTTCGAACTCAGCGAACAGGTCTGCCGGCATCTTGCCCATGATGTTCACGAGCACGTTCAGGCGCCCGCGGTGGGCCATGCCGACGATGATTTCCTGCACGCCGCTGGCGCCGGCGTGACGCACGACTTCGTCCATGGCGGCGATGAAACTTTCACCGCCCTCGAGCGAAAAGCGCTTCTGGCCCACGTAACGCGTGTGCAGGAAGCGCTCCAACCCTTCGGCTTCCGTGAGCTGCTGCAAAATGCGCCCTTTTTCTTCCACCGAGAATGCCGGCGTGCCCAGCGTGGATTCCAGGCGTTCCTGAATCCAGCGCTTGGCGACCGGATCCGAGACGTACATGAACTCGGCACCCAGGGTGCGGCAGTAGGTTTGCTTCAGCGCGGCGAGCATGTCACGCAAGGTCATAGTGCTGGCCTTGGTGAAATACGTGTCGGTGGCGGAATAGACCTGGTCGAGATCGGCCTCGGTCAGGCCGTAGCTGGCCGGATCGAGCTCGGCGATGGCCGGGCGCTCCTGGCGGCGCAGCGGATCCAGATCGGCCACGTGCGTGCCCAGCGTGCGGTGGGCGGCGATGAGGGCCTGGACGTGCACCTGGCGGCTGGCCATGGCGAGGTCGGCCGCGCGCACCGGCTGGCGAAAGCGGTTATCGCGCGCGCTCGGCGAAGGACTGGATGATGGGCGCATGCGGCTGGTCGCGCGTGGCGGTGCGGCCGTCGGTGGCGGGACCGTGCTGCAGCTGGTCGAAATAATCACGCCAGGCGTCGGGAACGCCGGAGGGATCATCGAGATAATGTTCGTACAGTGCCTCGATATAGGGGGCATTGCCGCCAAACAGATAAGAGCTGGCGAGAGATTCGGGTAACGATGACATGAACGCTTCACCTTTGCGGGTGCTTCACCCGTGTATGATGCAGGAAAACCTTCCGCGACACGGCCAGACCGGATAGCGGATAGCGGGGGCAGAAGGCACTGAGTGCTGGGCCTGTGCAAGCCGTGAGATTCATTATACCCACGCAGCGTGCCACGCCGCAGCCCCGCGGGCCCGGGCCGCGCGATTTCAAGGCGCGGGACACAAATGATGTTGGTAATTTACAAACACCTGTTTCACCAGAAGGAGCATTACCGCCATGGACTCGAATGCAGATCTCGAACGGCTGGCACTGGACTACCACGCCCACCCCACTCCCGGCAAGGTTTCGGTCATGCCGACCAAGCCCCTCGCCCATCGCGACGATCTCTCGCTCGCCTACTCCCCGGGCGTGGCATACGCGAGCATGGCCATCCACCGCGAGGGCTACGAGGCGGCCGCACGCTACACCTCGCGCGCCAACCTGGTCGGCGTGATCACGAATGGCACGGCGGTGCTGGGCCTGGGCAACATCGGCCCCATGGCGGCCAAGCCGGTCATGGAGGGCAAGGGCTGCCTGTTCAAGAAGTTCGCCGGCATCGACGTGTTCGACATCGAACTGGCGGAGACCGATCCGGACAAGATGGTGGAGATCATCGCAGCGCTCGAACCTACACTGGGCGGCATCAATCTGGAAGACATCAAGGCGCCAGAGTGCTTCACCATCGAGCGCAAGCTGCGCGAGCGCCTGTCGATCCCGGTGTTCCATGATGACCAGCACGGCACGGCCATCATTTCCTCGGCCGCCATCCTGAACGGCCTGAAAATCGTCGGCAAGTCCCTGGCCGATGTGCGCCTGGTATGCTCGGGCGCCGGCGCGGCGGCGATTGCCTGCCTGGATCTGCTGGTGCAGCTGGGCCTGCCGCGCGAGCACATCATCATCCTGGATTCCCGCGGGGTGGTACACACGGGCCGCGATGCGCAGATGGAAGCCAACAAGGCCCGCTACGCACAAGACACGCCGTTGCGTACCCTGGCCGACGCCTGCCAGGGCGCGGATATCTTCCTGGGCGTGTCCATGGCGGGCGTGCTGACGCAGGACATGGTGCGCAGCATGGCGGACAAGCCGCTCATCCTTGCGCTGGCCAATCCCGATCCGGAAATCCGGCCCGAACTCGCCAAGCAGGCCCGGCCCGACGCCATCATCGCCACCGGCCGTTCGGACTACCCGAACCAGGTCAACAACGTCTTGTGCTTCCCCTTCATATTCCGCGGCGCGCTGGATGTCGGCGCCACCGTCATCAACGAGAAAATGAAGATCGCCTGCGTGCATGCCATCGCGGAACTGGCACAGGCCGAGCAAAGCGACGAAGTCGCAGCGGCCTATGCCGGGCAGGATTTTTCCTTCGGTCCCGAATACATCATCCCCTCGCCCTTCGACCCGCGCCTGATCGTGAAGATCGCCCCGGCCGTGGCGCAGGCCGCCATGGATTCCGGCGTCGCGCGCGCCCCCATCGAGGACATGGAAGCCTACCGGCAAAAGCTCATCAGCCATGTCTACCACTCGGGCCAGTTGATGCGCCCGCTGTTCCTGCAAGCCAAGAGCGGTGCGACCAAGCGCATCATCTACACCGACGGCGAGGACGAGCGCGTACTGCGCGCGGTGCAGACGGTGGTCGATGAAGGCATTGCCGCACCCATCCTGGTCGGGCGTCCGGCCGTCATCGAGATGCGCCTGCAACGCTTCGGCCTGCGCCTGCAGGCGGGGCGCGATTTCGAAATCGTGGACCCTGAAGACGACGCGCGCTTCAATGAAACCTGGTCGGCCTACTATCAGATCATGGGCCGCGAGGGCGTCACGCCAGAAATCGCCAAGGCCATGGTGCGCAAGCACAACACCCTGATCGGCGTCATGCTGTTGCATCGCGGCGATGCCGAAGGCATGCTGTGCGGCGTCACCAACCGTTTCGATGACGAACTGCGTTTCGTGCGCGAGGTGATCGGCCTGAAGCCCGGCGTGCAAACCTTCGCGGCCATGAACGTGCTCATGCTGCCCACGCAGACGCTATTCATCTGCGATACGCACGTGAACGAAAACCCCGATGCCGAGCAGCTTGCCGACATGACGATACAGGCCGCCGCCGAGGTGCATCGCTTCGGCGTGCTGCCCAAGATCGCCCTGCTCTCGCATTCCAACTTCGGCAGCCGCGTCAGCGACTCCTCACGCAAGGTCGCCGCCGCGCGGCGCATCCTCGCCGAGAAGGCGCCGCACCTGGAAGTGGACGGGGAAATGCATGCGGATTCGGCCCTGTCCGAAAGCATCCGCCTGAAGGCCTTTCCGGACTCCACGCTCAAGGGCCCGGCCAACCTGCTCATCGCGCCCAACCTGGATGCCGGCAACATCACCTACAACGTGCTGAAGATGACTGGCAGCCATGGCGTGGCCATGGGGCCGGTGCTGCTGGGCGCGTCGCGGCCGGTGCACGTGCTGACCACCAGCGCCACGGTGCGGCGCATCCTCAACATGACCGCCCTCACCGTGGTCGATGCCCAGCAGGAAGCGGGCGAGCTGCAGTTGTAAGGCCCGGCCTGGGTTCAGAAACAGAAAAATGCCCCGCAGCCTGCGCTGCGGGGGCATTTTTTCGGAACCGATCAGTACGGATCAGAGATCGCGCTGCGGCACGTCGCGCGCGGGCGAGCCCGTGTAGAGCTGGCGCGGGCGCCCGATCTTGTAGTCTGAATCCGACAGCATTTCATCCCATTGCGCGATCCAGCCTACGGTGCGGGCCAGTGCGAAAATGGCGGTGAACAGCGCGGTGGGGATGCCGATGGCGCGCTGCACGATGCCCGAGTAGAAGTCCACGTTGGGATAGAGGCGGCGCTCGACGAAATAGTCGTCTTCCAGCGCGATGCGCTCGACGGCCATGGCCAGCTTGAACAGCGGGTCGTCTTCCAGGCCCAGCGCCTGCAGGACCTCGCGGCAGGTTTCCTGCATCAGTTTGGCGCGCGGATCATAATTCTTGTAGACGCGATGGCCAAAGCCCATCAGGCGCACGCCCGAAGACTTGTCCTTCACCTTCTCCATGAATTCGCCCACTTTCTCGAGCCCGCCGCTGGCCTGGATGTCGAGCAGCATCTGCAGGGCCGCCTCGTTGGCGCCGCCGTGCGCAGGGCCCCACAGGCAGGCCACGCCTGCGGCGATGGCGGCAAACGGATTCGTGCCGGAAGAACCGCACAGCCGCACCGTCGAGGTGGAGGCATTCTGCTCGTGATCGGCATGCAGGATGAAGATACGATCCAGCGCCCGTTCGACGACGTCGTTGACGTGGTAGTCGGCGGACGGCGTGGCGAACATCATGCGCAGGAAGTTGCCCGTGTAGCTCAGGTCGTTGAGCGGGTAGACCGGCGGCTGGCCCAGGGAATACTTGTAGGCCATGGCCACCAGCGTGGGCATCTTGGCGATCAGGCGAATGGCCGAGATGTGGCGGTGGCGCGGGTTGGTGATGTCGGTTGAATCATGATAGAACGCGGACAAGGCACCGACCAGACCGGTGAGCACGGCCATGGGGTGGGCGTCGCGCCGGAAGCCGTTCAGGAACACGTGCATCTGCTCGTGCACCATGGTGTGGTTGGTGACCTGACCGTCAAAATCACGTTTTTGCGCGCCGTCAGGCAGATCGCCATTGAGCAGAAGGTAGCAGACATCCAGGAAATCGCACTGCTGTGCGAGCTGCTCGATGGGATAGCCGCGATAAAGCAGTTCACCCTTGTCGCCATCGATATAGGTAATGCCGGACTCGCAAGAGGCGGTGGCGAGGAAGCCGGGATCGTAAGTGAACAGGCCGGCCTTGCCATAGAGCTTGCGGATATCGATCACATCCGGGCCTACCGTACCCTTGTATACCGGCAGTTCAATGGCATCGGCGCCATCTGAAAAGGACAGGGTGACTTTCTTTTCTGACAACTGCATCACGTTTTCCTTGAAAAATTAGAGCGATTGCATCTGCGCCACCAGGCGCCGCACGGCAGGCGTATCGTAGCGGCCTGCCACTGCGGTCCGGGCCAGCAGCACATCGAGCAACTCGGTGTCATCCATCTCGAACAACAGCGTAAGCGCCACAACATCATCGTCGGTCAGACCCTGCTCGAAGCGATCGAGAAAACGCGTGAGGATCAAGTCGTTTTCAAGCAGGCCGCGGCGGGCTCGCCAGCGCAGGCGAGCCCGGTCGAGTTGCGACAAGGGTTTCATGACCGGTTCGTGCTCAGATGGTGCGACGCACCAGCATTTCCTTGATCTTGCCGATGGCGTGCGACGGATTCAGGCCCTTGGGACAGACATCCGTGCAGTTCATGATGGTGTGGCAACGGAACAGGCGATAGGGATCCTCGAGATTGTCCAGACGCTCGCCCGTGGCATCGTCGCGCGAGTCGACGATGAAACGGTAGGCCTGCAACAGGCCGGCGGGCCCGACGAACTTGTCGGGGTTCCACCAGAACGAGGGGCAGGCCGTGGAGCAACAGGCGCACAATATGCATTCGTACAGGCCGTTGAGCTCTTCGCGTGCCTCGGGCGACTGCAGCCTTTCTTTCTCGGGCGGCGGTTGATGATTGATCAGATACGGCTTGATGGAATGGTACTGGTCGAAGAAGTGCGTCATGTCGACCACCAGATCGCGCACCACCGGCAGGCCGGGCAAGGGCCGCAGCACGATGGGTTCCTTGAGCTCGCGCAGGTTGGTGGTACACGCCAGCCCGTTCTTGCCATTGATGTTCATGGCATCCGAGCCGCATACGCCTTCGCGACAGGAGCGACGCAGCGTGAGGCTGTCGTCCACATCGTTCTTGATGCGCAGGAGCGCATCGAGCAGCATCTTGTCCGTCGGCGCCAGCGTCACCTCGAGCTTTTGCATGTAGGGCCGCTCGTCCTTGTCGGGATCGTAGCGGTAGATTTCAAATTTGACGACGCGTTGTTCACTCATTTCGACATCCTGCTCAGAAAGTCCGCGGTTTGGGCGGTATGCTCTCGACCGTGAGCGGCTTCATCTGCACCGGCCGGTAGTCCAGGCGGCTGCCTTCCGAATACCACAAGGTGTGGCGCAGCCAGTTCTCGTCATCGCGCTCCGGGTAATCATCCAGCGCATGGGCGCCACGGCTCTCGGTGCGGCTGGCCGCCGAACGGGTGGTGGCCCGGGCGACTTCGATCATGTTGGCTAGCTCCAGCGCCTCGACGCGCGCGGTGTTGAACACGCGCGATTTGTCCGTGAAGCAAATCTGATCCACGCGCGCCGCCAGGTCTTCGATCTGCTGCACGCCTTCGTTGAGCAGCTTGAGCGTGCGGAATACCCCGCAATGCGTCTGCATGCTGGCGCGGATGGCCATGGAGACTTCGGCCACGCGTTCGCCCGAGGTGCGCGTTTCGAGCCGGTTCACGCGCTCGAGCGAATAGTCGATGGCGCTTTGCGGGATTTCCGCATGGGCATGATGTTTCTCGAGGTGCTGCGAGACGATGAAATTCCCTGCCGAGCGGCCGAACACGACCAGATCGAGCAGGGAATTCGTGCCCAGACGATTGGCGCCATGCACCGAAGTCGCGGCGCACTCGCCCACGGCGTACAGGCCGTTCACGACCCGGTCTTCGCCGTTGACGTGATCCAGCACCTGGCCGTGCAGGTTGGTGGGCAAGCCCCCCATTTGGTAATGGAGCGTGGGCACGACGGGAATGGGGTCGCGGATAGGATCCACATTGGCGAACTTGATGGCGATCTCGCGGATGGACGGCAGGCGTTTCTGAATGGTCTCGGCGCCCAGATGGTCGAGCTTGAGGTGGACATAGCTGCCGTCGCCGCAGCCGCGCCCTTCCTTGATTTCCTGGTCCATGGAGCGGGACACGAAATCGCGTGGCGCCAGATCCTTGAGCGTGGGCGCATAGCGTTCCATGAAGCGCTCGCCGTCTTTATTCAGCAGGATGCCGCCTTCGCCGCGCACGCCTTCGGTGATGAGCACGCCCGCGCCCGCCACGCCCGTGGGGTGGAACTGCCAGAACTCCAAATCCTGCAGCGGCAGGCCGGCGCGCGCCGCCATGCCCAGGCCATCGCCCGTGTTGATGAAGGCATTGGTGGAGGCCGCGTAAATGCGCCCCGCGCCGCCCGTGGCCAGCACGGTGGCTTTACCTTCAAGTACGTAGATCTCGCCGGTTTCCATTTCCAGCGCGGTGACCCCGAGCACATCGCCCGCCTGGTTGCGCAGCAGATCCAGCGCCATCCATTCGACGAAGAACTGGGTGCGCGACGCCACGTTGCGCTGGTACAGGGTGTGCAGCAGGGCATGCCCGGTGCGATCGGCCGCCGCACAGGCGCGCTGCACGGCCTTTTCGCCGAAGTTGGCGGTATGCCCGCCGAAAGGACGCTGGTAGATGGTGCCGTCGGCATTGCGGTCGAACGGCATGCCGAAGTGCTCCAGCTCGTACACGGCGTGCGGCGCCTCGCGGCACATGAATTCGATGGCGTCCTGATCGCCCAGCCAGTCCGACCCCTTGACGGTATCGTACATATGCCAGTTCCAGTGATCTTCGCTCATGTTGCCCAAGGAAGCGCTGATGCCCCCCTGCGCCGCCACCGTATGAGAACGGGTCGGGAAGACCTTGGAGAGGACGGCCACGGAAAGGCCCGCCTGGGCCAGCTGCAGCGAGCAGCGCATGCCGGCGCCGCCGGCGCCCACCACCACCACATCGAACTGGCGGCGGGGCAAGGATTTTTTGACAGCAGCCACGGCTTAGATGCTCCAGAGTGTATTGATGAAATAGGCGGCAGTGCCGACCAGCCACAGCACGCCCACGGTCTGCAACCCCAGGCGCAGGCCGGCGGGATGGGCATAATCCATCAGGATTTCACGCACGCCGACCCAGCCGTGCCAGCACACCGACAGGAAGGCCAGCGTGGCGAGCATCTGCCCCAGCGGCAGACTGCCCACGCTGAACGCGAACAGCGCGCGCCAGCTCTCGAACGTCAGCTCGGGCGTGAACAGATAGCCGAAGAACAGGATCAGCGTATAGACGACCATGATGACCGCCGTCATGCGCTGCACGATAAAATCGAAAGTCCCGTAATGCGCCCCCACCACCAGGCGTCGGGTACCCAGACGTTCTTGCGTTGCCATTACCAGACTCCGAACAGTTTGAGGGCAAAAATGAAGGTGAGCCCCAGGCTGACCCCCAGCACGATGGCGCCGGAGCGTTGCGAGGCTTCGCGCGAATTGCCCATGTGCAGATCCAGCGTGAGATAGCGGATGCCGGCACAGAAATGATGCATGAAGGCCCAGATCAGCACCAGCAGAACCAGCTTGCACAAGGGGTTGCCCGCCCAGGCGGCCATGCTGGCGAAGCTTTCCGGCGACGTGATGCTGAGCCCGAACAGGGGCACGACCACCAGCGGAAGGGAGAGCACCAGCAAGGCGCCGCTGATCCGGTGCAGGATGGAGGTCTTGGCCGCCGGCGGCTGGCGATAAGTCAGCAACATTTGCAGATTCAGATTTCGAAACTGCGGACGCGGTCGGGTAGCGGGATCGGACATGATGGCCTCGATTGATGACTATGAAGGGTAAGGAGCGCAAGCCCCATTTTCGCTCATTTGCAAGGGCGGTATCAAATGCATGGATCAAGCCGTTTCAATTCAGGCTGTTGCGGTAGTGGAACCGATCGGTCAGGTAAAGGCCGCGACGCACCTCCATGGGCCTGTCGCCATAGGTGAAGGCAATGCGTTCCACCAGCAGCAGCGGCGCATCCACGGCAATGGCCAGCCACTGCGCCTGCTCGGCCGTGGCCGCCACCGCGCGGATCTTTTCATCGGCGCGCACCATGCTGACCCCATACTCGGCCTCAAAATGAGCATACAGCGGATCCCGGTTGCGCGCGAGCGTCTCAGCCGTCAGGCCCTTGAACACCTGCGCGGGCAACCAGATATCGTCCAGGATGGTGGGCACGCCGGAAAAGCTCAACAGGCGGCGCAAGTTGATGACCATATCGCCGCTGTGCAACTGCAGTTGGCCGGCCAGCGCGGCCGGGCAGCGCAGGCGCTGGCACTCGAGCACGCGGCTGATGGGCGCGGGCGCGGGCCCGTCATCGGGCGTGAGGCGCAGGAAGCGAAAGCGCACGCGCCGTTCCTGGTGAGTGGCGACAAACGTGCCTTTGCCCTGGCGGCGCAGGAGCAGGTTCTCGGCCGCGAGCTCGTCGATGGCCTTGCGCACCGTACCCTGGCTGACGCGAAAACGCGCCGCCAGCTCCATTTCGCTGGGAATGGCTTCGCCAGGCTTCCATTCGCCCTGGTCCAGGCTGCGCACCACCAGCGTCTTGATCTGCCGATACAGGGGGCTGTAAGCGGCGCTGCCGGATGCGCGCAGGGATGCCTCGGGACGGTTGTGAACCGGAAAATCGGACATGAAAGGCATGAAAAGTATCTTGTGTCTTATATATAATACAAGATGACGCGCCGGAGAACCGTGGCAATGCCGGGACCCTGACTCGTTTTACACTATGGGGTGAATCCAGACCTTTCCTCTCAATCCCAGATGGAGATCATTCATGTCCAAACCCGCTATGCGCGTTGCCGTGACCGGTGCCGCAGGACAGATCGGCTATGCCCTGCTGTTTCGCATTGCCTCCGGCGAAATGCTCGGCAAAGATCAGCCCGTCATCCTGCAACTGCTCGAAATTCCCGTAGAGAAGGCGCAACAGGCCCTGAAAGGGGTCATGATGGAGCTGGATGACTGCGCATTTCCGCTGCTTCAGGGCATGACGGCGCACAGCGACCCGCGCGAGGCCTTTCGCGATGCCGACATCGCCCTGCTGGTCGGCGCCCGCCCGCGCGGCCCGGGCATGGAACGCAAGGATCTGCTCGAAGTCAACGCGCAAATCTTCACCGAGCAGGGCCGCGCCTTGAACGAGGTGGCAAGCCGCAACGTGAAAGTGCTGGTCGTGGGCAACCCCGCCAACACCAATGCCTACATCGCCATGAAGTCCGCGCCCGATCTGCCGGCGGCAAACTTCACCGCCATGCTGCGCCTGGATCACAACCGCGCCCTCACCCAGCTGGCGGCCCGTGCGGGCAAGGCGGTGTCCGACATCCGCAAGCTCATCGTCTGGGGCAACCATTCGCCCACCATGTATCCGGATTTCCGCTTTGCCACGGTGGGCGATCAGCTGCTGGCCGAGCTCATCGATGACGATGACTGGAACCGCAACACCTTCATTCCCACGGTTGGCAAGCGCGGCGCCGCCATCATCGAGGCGCGCGGCCTGTCGTCGGCGGCGTCGGCGGCCAATGCCGCCATCGACCACGTGCGCGACTGGGTGCTGGGCTCGAACGGCGAATGGGTGACCATGGGCGTGCCCTCCGACGGTTCCTACGGCATTCCCGAAGGCATCATCTACGGCGTGCCCGTCACCACGCAAAACGGCGAATACACCCGCGTCACCGGCCTGAACATCGACGCATTCTCGCGCGAGCGCATGGATCACACGCTCAAGGAGCTGCTTGAAGAGCGCGACGGCATCCAGCACCTGCTGGGCTGACCCCCCTCTCACCCTTTCTTCAGGAGCGCTTCACATGACCCGCCCCGCTTCCCCCGGATCGCTGTTTCGCAAGGCCCTGGCCGAAGAACAGCCCTTGCAGATCATTGGCGCCATCAACGCCAACCACGCCCTGCTGGCGCAACGCGCAGGCTATCGCGCCATTTATCTTTCCGGAGGCGGCGTGGCGGCCGGCTCGCTCGGCATGCCCGACCTGGGCATCAACACGCTCGATGATGTGCTCACGGACGTGCGCCGCATCACCGACGTCTGCGCACTGCCGCTGCTGGTCGACATCGATACCGGCTTCGGCCCGTCCGCGTTCAATATCGCACGCACGGTGCGCAGCCTGATCAAGTTCGGCGCCGCCGCCTGCCATATCGAGGACCAGGTCGGCGCCAAGCGCTGCGGCCATCGGCCCGGCAAGGAAATCGTCAGCACGCAGGAAATGGCGGATCGCATCCGCGCCGCCGCCGATGCACGCACCGACAGCGCGTTCTTCATCATCGCGCGCACCGACGCGATTGCCGTCCAGGGCGTCGATGCGGCGCTGGAGCGCGCCCATGCCTGCGTCGAGGCCGGCGCCGACGGCATCTTCGCCGAAGCCGCCACCGACCTGGACACCTACCGTCGCTTCACGCAGTCGCTGGGCGTGCCCGTGCTGGCCAACATCACGGAATTCGGCCAGACGCCGCTGTTCAGCGTCGAGGAACTGGCCAGCGCCCAGGTCGCCATGGCCCTCTACCCGCTCTCGGCTTTTCGCGCCATGAACAAGGCCGCCGAAACCGTGTACGAGGCCATCCGTCGCGACGGCCACCAGAAGAACGTGGTCGACATGATGCAAACCCGCGAAACGCTGTATGACCGCATCGGCTATCACGCGTTCGAAGCGCAGCTCGATGCCCTGTTTCGCCAGGAATCCGAGGATTAATCCTTTTTACTGGAGGATGACCGACATGGCCCAGACACAAGATACGGCGACGCAAGGGCGCAAGCCCAAGAAATCCGTCGCCCTTTCCGGCGTGGTGGCCGGCAACACCGCCCTGTGCACGGTCGGCCTGAGCGGCAATGACTTGCACTACCGTGGTTATGACATTCTCGATATCGCCGACACCAGCACTTTCGAGGAAATCGCCCACCTGCTGGTCCATGGCAAGCTGCCCAACGCCGTCGAGCTGGCCGCCTACCGGGAAAAGCTGCGCCGCCTGCGCGGCCTGCCGGTGCAGCTGCAGCGTGCGCTGGAAGCGCTGCCGGCCGCCAGCCACCCCATGGACGTCATGCGCACCGCCGTGTCGGTGCTGGGCTGCGTGCTGCCGGAAAAAGAGGACCACAACCTGGCCGGCGCGCGCGACATCGCCGATCGCCTGATGGCCTGCCTGGGCTCGGCTCTGCTCTACTGGTATCACTATAGCCACAACGGCGAGATGATCGACGTGCAGACCGACGACGACACCATCGGCGGGCACTTCCTGCATCTGCTGCACGGCCGCAGGCCCGACGACGCCTGGGTGCAGGCGATGAACACTTCGCTCATCCTGTATGCCGAGCACGAATTCAACGCCTCCACCTTCGCCAGCCGTGTGATCGCCGGCACGGGCTCCGACATGTATTCCGCCATTGCCGGCGGCATCGGGGCGTTGCGCGGGCCCAAGCACGGCGGCGCGAACGAGGTCGCCTTCGACATCCAGCAACGCTACGACTCGCCCGATGCGGCGGAGGCCGACATCCGCCGCCGGGTAGAAAACAAGGAAGTCATCATCGGCTTCGGCCACCCCGTGTATACGGTGTCGGACCCGCGCAACCAGATCATCAAGGAAGTGGCGCGCCGCCTGTCCGCCGACCAGCGGGACATGCGCATGTACGCCATCGCCGAGCGGCTGGAAAGCGTGATGTGGGACGTCAAGAAAATGTTCCCCAACCTGGACTGGTTCTCGGCCGTGTCCTATCACATGATGGGCGTGCCCACGGCCATGTTCACGCCGCTCTTCGTGATCGCCCGCACCGCGGGCTGGTCGGCCCACGTGATCGAGCAGCGCGAGGACAACAAGATCATCCGCCCCACCGCCCATTACGTGGGGCCCGAGAACCAGGTCTTCGTCCCGCTCGCCGAGCGGCCCTGAGCGCCCGGCACGGAGGCCGCCATGACTGCCAGCGCCACCGACGCCCCACAGGCTTTCGACAAGGTCATCCAGGACATTGTCGATTATGTCCGGGATTTCGTCGCGGACAGCCCGCTGGCGCGGGAGACCGCGCGCCACTGCCTCATCGACACGCTGGGCTGCGGCCTCGAGGCGCTCGATTACCCGGCCTGCACCAAGCTGCTGGGGCCCGTCGTGCGCGGCACGCAGGTGCCGCATGGCGCGCGCGTGCCCGGCACCCAGTTCCAGCTCGATCCCGTACAGGCGGCCTTCGACATCGGCGCCATGGTGCGCTGGCTGGATTTCAACGATACCTGGCTGGCGGCGGAATGGGGCCATCCGTCCGATAACCTGGGCGCCATCCTCGCCGTGGCCGACTGGCGCTCGCGCACGGCCGTGGCGCGGGGTCGCGCGCCGCTCACGATGGCGCGCGTGCTCGATGCCATGATCAAGGCGCACGAGATCCAGGGCTGCATCGCCCTGGAAAACGCGTTCAACCGCGTCGGCCTGGACCACGTCCTGCTGGTCAAGGTGGCCTCGACGGCCGTGAGCGGCTTGCTGCTCGGGCTCTCGCACGCGGAGTTGCTCAGCGCCGTCTCGCACGCCTGGCTGGACGGCCACAGCCTGCGCACCTATCGCCACGCACCGAATACAGGCAGCCGCAAAAGCTGGGCGGCGGGCGATGCCACCAGCCGCGCCGTACGCCTGGCCCTGATCGCGCAGACCGGCGAAATGGGCTATCCCTCGGCGCTCACGGCGCCGACCTGGGGTTTTTACGATGCGCTGTTCAAAGGCGAGCCACTGCGCTTCCAGCGCCCCTACGGCAGCTATGTCATGGAGAACATCCTTTTCAAGGTCGCCTTCCCGGCCGAATTTCATGCCCAGACCGCGGTCGAGGCGGCCCTGCAATGCCATGCGCGCATGCAAAGCCTGGGCAAGACGTCCGAGGACATCGCCAGCGTAGTCATCCGCACCCACGAGGCCTGCCTGCGCATCATCGACAAGCAGGGCCCGTTGCACAACCCGGCCGACCGCGACCACTGCGTGCAGTACATGGTGGCCGTGCCGCTTATCTTCGGACGGCTTACCGCCGCCGACTACGAAGACGCCATCGCCGCCGATCCGCGCATCGACCGCCTACGCGAGCGCATCCGCTGCGAGGAAGCGCCGCAGTTCACGCAGGATTATCACGACCCCGACAAACGCGCGATCGCCAATGCCGTGACCGTGACGTTCACGGACGGCAGCCCGCTCGACGAGGTGGTGTGCGCCTACCCGCTGGGCCATCGCCGCCGGCGCGCCGAAGGGATTCCCCTGCTCGAGGCCAAGTTCCGACGCAACCTGGCGCGCCGCTTCCCGCCAAAGCAGCAGGACGCCATCCTGTCCGTGTCGCTGGACCAGGCGCAGCTCGAAGCCATGCCGGTTCACGACTATGTCGACCTTTACATTATTTGAGCCCGATCACCATGACCCAGAACCCTGTCATCACGCACAAGCCTGAGCTGCAGCGCTTCGAGACCCACGACGGCGGCCTGCTCAGCGAGCTGGACTACCAGCTGCACGATGGCCTGATGACCATCACCCATACCGGCGTGCCGGCGGCCCTGCAGGGACGCGGCATTGCCGGCCATCTCACGCGTACCGCGCTCGATACGGCGCGCCGCGAAGGCTGGCGCGTACGACCGGTGTGCTCTTATGCGCGCGTCTGGATGCAACGCCATCCCGACTACCAGGATCTGCTTGCCTGAATGCCGGCCTCCACCCCGGATCACGCCGGCCCTGCCCTCCCCTTCCTTCATTATTCATTCTGAAAGGTCTTCCATGCTTGACGCTTACCGCCAACACGCCGCCGAGCGCGCCGCGCTGGGTATTCCTGCCTTGCCTCTGTCTGCCGCGCAGACCGCGGCCCTGGTCGAACTGCTCAAAAACCCGCCCGCCGGCGAAGCGGATTTTCTGCTCGAACTGCTGACCGAGCGCGTGCCCGCCGGGGTCGACGACGCGGCCAAGGTCAAGGCCTCCTATCTGGCGGCCGTGGCCCACGGCAGCGAAACCTGCGCCCTGATCACGCCCCAGCGCGCCATCGAACTGCTGGGCACCATGCTGGGCGGCTACAACATCAGCGCCCTGCTCGAGCTGCTCGATCATCCAACGCTGGCGCGCGATGCCGGCGAAGCGCTCAAGAAAACCCTGCTCGTGTTCGACGCCTTCCACGACGTGCAGGAAAAGGCCGACAAAGGCAACGCCGTCGCGCGCGACGTGCTGCAGAGCTGGGCCGAAGGCGAATGGTTCACGTCCCGGCCGGAAGTGCCGGAAAGCCTCACCGTCACCGTCTTCAAGGTGGCAGGCGAAACGAATACGGACGACCTCTCGCCGGCACCCAACGCCTGGAGCCGGCCCGACATCCCGCTGCACGCGCTGGCCATGCTCAAAAATCCCCGCCCCGGCATCACGCCGGACGAAGCGGGCGAAGTCGGCCCCATCCGCTTTCTCGAATCGCTCAAGGAAAAAGGCCACCCCATCGCCTATGTCGGCGACGTGGTCGGGACCGGCTCGTCGCGCAAGTCGGCCACCAACTCGGTGCTGTGGCACACCGGCCAGGACATTCCCCATGTCCCCAACAAGCGCTTCGGCGGCGTGTGCCTGGGCGGCAAGATTGCCCCCATCTTCTATAACACCATGGAAGATGCCGGCGCCCTGCCCATCGAGCTGGATGTGTCGCAGATGCAGATGGGCGACGTCATCGAGCTGCGCCCCTACGAGGGCAAAGCGCTCAAGGATGGGCAAGTCATCGCCGAGTTCCAGGTACGCTCGGCAGTGCTGTTCGACGAAGTGCGCGCCGGCGGCCGCATTCCCCTCATCATCGGCCGCGGCCTGACGGCACGCGCGCGCGAAGCCCTGGGCCTGCCCGTCACCACGCTGTTCCGCCTGCCGGTGGCCCCCGCCGATACGGGCAAGGGCTATACCCTGGCGCAGAAAATGGTGGGGCGCGCCTGCGGCATGTCCGAAGGCAAGGGTGTACGCCCGGGCACCTACTGCGAACCGCGCATGACGACGGTCGGCAGTCAGGACACGACCGGACCCATGACGCGCGACGAGCTCAAAGACCTGGCCTGCCTGGGCTTTTCCGCCGACCTGGTGATGCAGTCCTTCTGCCATACCGCGGCCTATCCCAAGCCCATCGATGTGAAAACGCATCACGAACTGCCGGCCTTCATCAGCACGCGCGGCGGCGTCTCGCTGCGCCCGGGCGACGGCATTATCCACTCCTGGCTCAACCGCATGCTGCTGCCGGATACGGTCGGCACCGGCGGCGACTCGCACACGCGCTTCCCGATTGGCATCAGTTTCCCGGCCGGTTCGGGCCTGGTCGCCTTTGCCGCGGCCACCGGCGTGATGCCGCTGGACATGCCGGAATCCGTACTGGTGCGCTTCAAGGGGGAAATGCAGCCCGGCGTCACCCTGCGCGACCTCGTCAACGCGATTCCCTACTACGCGATCAAGCAAGGCCTGCTCACCGTCGAAAAAGCGGGCAAGAAGAATGTGTTCTCCGGTCGCATCATGGAAATCGAAGGCTTGCCCGACCTGAAGATCGAGCAGGCCTTCGAGCTGTCCGACGCGTCGGCAGAACGCTCGGCCGCCGGCTGTACGGTGCGCCTGAACAAGGAACCCATCATCGAGTACCTGAACAGCAATATCACCCTGCTCAAGTGGATGATCGCGAACGGTTACGAAGACGAGCGCTCGATCGCACGGCGGGTGCGCGCGATGGAAGCTTGGCTGGCCTACCCGCAGCTGCTGGAACCCGATGCCGACGCCGAATATGCCGCGGTGATCGAGATCGATCTGGCGGAAATCGTCGAGCCCATCGTGGCCTGCCCGAACGACCCGGACGATGTAAAAACCTTGTCCGACGTGGCCGGGACGGTGATCGACGAAGTCTTCATCGGCAGCTGCATGACCAACATCGGGCATTTCCGCGCCGCATCCAAGCTGCTGGAAAACCGGCGCGATCTGCCGGTACGGCTGTGGATGGCGCCGCCCACCAAAATGGATCAGAAGCAGCTCACTGAAGAAGGCCACTACGGTGTGCTAGGTGGCGCGGGTGCGCGCATGGAGATGCCGGGCTGCTCGCTGTGCATGGGCAACCAGGCCCAGGTGCGCGAAGGCGCGACCGTCATGTCGACCAGCACGCGCAACTTTCCCAACCGCCTGGGCAAGAATGCGAATGTGTTCCTCGGGTCGGCCGAGCTGGCGGCGATCTGTTCGCGACTGGGACGCATTCCCACGCGCGAAGAGTACCTGGCCGACATGGGCGTAATCAACGCCGATGGCGCGCAGATCTACCGGTACATGAACTTCGACCAGATCGAGGATTTCCGCGAAGTGGCCGACGCCGTCGGCGTGTGACGGCGGCGCTGCGCATCGCGCGAGCGGGATTGCAGGGTTACACTAGGGGTTTCCATAGTTTGTGGGCCAACGGCGTTCCATGTCAGCATTCACTCCTGTACCCCCCTCCTCGCGTGATGCGCAACGGCTGCTCGCACTGGTCGACGCCCTGCTCCAGTCCGGTAGCCGGCTGGAAGAACAGTACTGGGATGTCCAGCTGGACCAACAGCTGGAGAAAATCCTGGGTGCGCGCAAGAATCGCCACATCGAGGCGGCGCTCGACGGGCTCAGCGGGCAGCAGCCCGACGCCTACGATCTGCTCATGGAAAAGGCCGAGGCGCTGACGGAATCCCTGCAGCTCGTCGAGGGCGACAACGCCTTCGACGCCTTGCTCATCGCCGCGCCCGTCAATGTCTGGACACGCTACCAGCTGCCCGACGGCCGGCTCGATGCGGGCCAGCGGCAAGCGCTGCACCAGGCCTTGCACGACACCATTCTTGCGCCGCAAGCGCGGCTGGCCATCACCGATCGCCTGCACAATTACGAATCCCTGCCCCAGTCTTTCCACGCAACGCGCGCGCTGACGCGCCAGCTGGCGCAATCCGCACTGGCCGGCCGGGCCGTCGCACGCGTCGCGGCCAGCGCCCGCACGGACGAGAGCAACATGCTGGCCGACGTGCTGTACCTGATCGGCGTCGCCATCGTGCCGCGCGGGCAGGCGGTGTTCCAATGGCAGGACAAGGCTGCACAAACGGCCGAGCGGCGCGTCGACTGCGCGCGCGCCTGGGAAGCGCGTTGCGCGTCCGTGCTCGACGGCGTGTTCACCGGCTGCCACGCGCATTATCTGCGTCCCGACGCCTATTACGGCAACAATCGGGAAGCCGAACAGCACATCCGCCCACTGGTGCTGCGCGCCGCCGTTTCATGGCTGCAGACCGCAGCCGGTGTCACGCCGGGCGAGCTGCGCGCCGCCATCGTCGGCTGCGGCGAACCCATGCTGCAAGAGTACCGCATCGGCTTCAGCACGCGCGACGACAAGACCGTCATCTACGGCTGCCAGTGGCCTATCCTGAGTCGCGAGGAAGCGCTCAACGAGTTCATGGAAGGCGATGGCCCGGGGGCGGTCGCCGAAATCACGGCGCTCCTGAAAGAAGAAGGCATCGGCGAGATCCGGCGACTGCCCGACTGCAGCGAAGCCGAGTTCTGCGAAGACTGCGGCGCGCCGTTCTTTCCCGACATGCTGGGCGAGCTCCAGCACCCGGAACTCCCCGAAGAAGCCAATCTCGACCCCACCCTGTTCCATTAGGCCATGGCCGTCGGCCCGCAGCCCGGTTTCGACCTCTTCTGCCGCGTCGTCGACAACTTTGGCGATGCCGGCGTGTGCTGGCGCCTGGCGCGCCAGCTCGCCGACGCACCGGGCGTGGGCCGCGTGCGCCTGTGGATCGATGCCCCGGCCGTGCTGCACCGCCTCCAGCCGGATATCGACCCAGATCAGGCGCGGCAACACCACGCGCGCGTGGAAATCCTGCACTGGACCGCACAAGGGCCGGACTGCGCGCCGCTGGACGTGGTCATCGAAGCGTTTGCCTGCAGCCCGCCCGAGCGCTTCATCGCGCGCATGCGGGCCACGCCGCCTTTGTGGATCAACCTGGACTATCTGAGTGCAGAGCACTGGGTAGAAGGCTGCCATTTGCAAACCTCCTTTCTCGCACACGGCTTGCGGCGCCATTTCTTTTTTCCGGGATTCACGCCCGCCACCGGGGGCCTGCTGCGCGAGACCGGCCTGATCGACCGGCGCAAGCGCTGGCAGGCCTGCCCCGCGCAGCGGCCGGCGCTGCTGCACCAGCTGAACCTGAGCGCCGACGATCTCGCGGCCATCCAGGCGGGCACCCGCGTGGCCGTCCTGTTCGCCTACCCGGATGCGCCCGTGCAGGCGTTGTTGCAGGGCATGGCGAACGCCCACCCGGATCCCTTCCTGGTCCTGGTGCCCGAAGGCCTGTATCCGCAACTCGCCGCGCATGACCGCGTGCGCCACATCCCTTTTCTGGCTCAGGATGATTTCGACCGGCTTCTCTGGAGCGCGGATCTGAACCTCGTGCGCGGCGAGGACAGCCTGGTGCGCGCCCTGTGGGCGGGCCAGCCCATGCTTTGGCAGGCGTATGTTCAAGACGATGGCGCGCAGCTGGACAAGGTCGAGGCCCTGCTGGCGCGCAGCCCACTGGGCGCCGACGTACAGGTGCTGATGCACGCCTGGAACCGTCGCGACGATGCCGGAGTGCGCCAGGGGCTGGCGCGAACGCTCACGGCGCCAGCCTTGCAAGGCTGGCGCGCGCAAAGCGGCCTGTGGTGCGATACATTGGCGCAGCAGCCCGACCTGGTCACGCGACTTCTGGCGTTTTGCGCACAAAACCTGAAAAGCGCATTAAAATAGCAGGTTGCCCATATTCCCATGTCAAATACAGGGGCGGGCCTTATTGATCAATAGCGGAAACGATTTATGAAAACAGCCCAGGAACTCCGTGTCGGCAACGTCATCATGGTCAATGGCAGCCCGGTCGTCGTGCAGAAAGCCGAATACAACAAATCCGGACGCAACTCGGCCGTGGTCAAGTTCAAGTTCAAGAACCTGCTCACGGATTCACCCAGCGAAGCCGTCTACAAGGCGGATGAAAAACTCGAGATCGTGCAGCTCGAGCACAAGGATTGCAGCTATTCGTATTTCGCCGATCCCATGTACGTCTTCATGGACGAAGACTACAACCAGCACGAGATCGAAGCCGACAGCATGGGCGACGCCCTGAACTACCTGGAAGAAGGCATGGAAGTGCAGGTCGTCTTCTACGACGACAAGCCCATTTCCATCAATCTGCCTACGGTGGTCGTGCGCGAAATCACGTATACCGAGCCGGGTGTGCGCGGGGATACTTCGGGCAAGGTGCTGAAACCCGCCAAGGTCGGCAATGACATGACCATCAGCGTGCCGCTGTTCTGCGAGATCGGTGATCGCATCGAAATCGATACGCGTACGCACGAGTACCGCAGCCGCGTCTGAAAACGCCGTCGCTGCCGCCAGACATCAGTGCAGCGATTTGTCCACCAGGAACTCGGGCACGGCCATCACGGCCACGCCCTCTTGTGCCAGCGCGCGCTGCTCTTGCGGGCTTGCCGTACCGCGGATCGCGCGCGCGTCGGTTTCACCATGGTGCATCCTGAGCGCCTCGCGCGCGAAATTGTCCCCCACGTCCTCGGCGGCGCGCACACGCTCGCGCAGGTATTGCAGCGCACGCGCCTGCCTGTCGGACAGGGTCTGACGTGCATCGGACGTAGCCTCCCGCAGGGTGGATGAGGCCACCTTGGGCGCGGAGAGCTTGCGCACGATGCGGGCATCGCCGCATACCGGGCAGCGCAGTTGCCCCGCGTCGCGCTGCTGCTCGAACGCCGCCTGCGCCTGGAACCAGCCTTCGAAGACGTGGCCCTGCGCGCACTCGAGATCGAATACTTTCAATGACATGACTATATCCGCGGCACGGCCGCAAGCAGCCGGCGAGTCTGGGGATGGGCGGGCGCCTCGAGCAGGCGCGGCGTTTCGCCGGATTCTACAATACGGCCCTCGTGCATGATCGCGATCCGGTCCGACAGATACTCCACCACGCCAAAATTATGCGTGATGAAAAGATAGGCGATGCCGTACTCGGCTTGCAGCTCGCGCAGCAGATCCAGCAACTGCGCCTGGACCGAGACGTCCAGCGCCGAGGTGGGTTCGTCGCACACCAGCACGGCCGGCTCCAGCGCCAGCGCGCGTGCAATGGCGATGCGCTGGCGCTGCCCGCCTGAAAACTCGTGCGGGTAGCGCTCGCCCGTATTGGCGGGCAGGCCGACGCGGTCGAGCAGCCGTGAAATGATGCGGCTGCGCTGGACGCGCGAGAGTTCACCGCGAAGCGCCGCCAGGCCCTCGTCGAGAATCTCACCCACCGGCATGCGTGGATCCAGTGACGCGAAGGGGTCCTGGAACACGATTTGCATCGCACGACGCAAGGCGCGCAGCCGGGCGCCACGCGCGGCCAGCGCATCCTCGCCCAGCAGCCGGATCTCGCCGCCGATGCGCGCGCTGTGATCGAGCAGGCGCAGCAAGGTTTTGGCAATCGTGGTCTTGCCGCAGCCCGATTCTCCCAGCAAGGCGAGCGTCTCGCCGCGATGCAGCGAAAAGGAGACATCACGCACCACGGGCGTCAAGCGCGCCTGACCGGCAAACAGGCCGCCGGCGCGTGCATAGGTCACGGACAGCTGCCGGACGTCCAGCACCGGCTCTGCGGGCGTCGCCGGTGGCACCGCTGGAATGGCCGCTGAAGTGTCGGCGGCGCGCGCCACGGCGCCCGAGAGCGGCCGGCCGCGCTTGTCCAGGCTGGGCACGGCCGCCAGCAATTCGCGCGCATACGCATGATCGGGGGCGGCAAAGAAGTCCGGCGCCGCCTGGGTGAGCAGGATGCGTCCGCCGCGCATCAGCGCCACCTGGTGCGCGACCTGACGCACCACCGCCAGATCATGCGTGATGAGCAAGATGGCCAGGCCCATTTCACGCTGGATATCGGCCAGTAACGCGAGAATCTGGCCTTGCACCGTGACATCCAGCGCCGTCGTCGGCTCATCGGCGACCAGCAGCTGCGGGCGCGCGGCCAGGGCGATGGCGATCATGATGCGCTGCTTCTGGCCGCCGGAAAACTGGAATGGGTAATCGCCCAGGCGCCGCGCAGCGTCGGGGATGCCCACGCGCGCCAGCCAGGCCGTGGCCTCCTGACGCAGGGCCCGCCCCCGCAGCGGCGTATGCAGGCGCAGGACCTCGGCCAGCTGGTGACCGATGGGCAGGACCGGATTCAGGCTGGTCGAGGGTTCCTGGAAGATGATGCCGGCGCGCCCGCCGCGCACCTGGCGCATGGCCGACTCGCTCAGGCCGACGATGTCGCTGCCCTGAAGCAACACGCTGCCCGCGACGATGTCGGCGGCATCGGGCAGCAGACGCAGCAGAGCAAGCGCCGTCATGCTCTTGCCGCAACCCGATTCGCCCACCAGGGCGAAGGTCTGGCCCTGGCCGATGGCCAGGCTGAGCGCGCGCACGGCATGCACGGTGCCGGCGTCGCTGGCCACGTCGACCGAGAGCCCGCGCACGTCGAGCACCGGATCGGAAACCGGGGCCGTGCTCATGCCGGCTCCTGCTGCGTGACGGCGGTGCTGGCGGCGGGGCGCACCCGGCGCGAGCGCGGATCGAAGGCCGCCTGGACGGCATCGGCAAAAATGTTGGCTGAAAGAACGATGAGCAGCAGGAACAGGAAGGCGCCCAGCAAATTCCACCACACCATGGGATCGCGCGACATCTCCAGGCGCGCGGCATCGATCATCGAACCGAAGGAATGCATGCCGGGGTCGACGCCGATGCCCAGGTAGGACAGGACGGCCTCATACAGCACCAGGCCGGAAAACTCCAGCACCAGCGTGATCAGCACGATGTGCATGACGTTGGGCAGCAGGTGGCGGCGCATGATGCGCCAGTGGCCCACGCCGAAGGCGCGGGCGGCCTGCACGTATTCGAGTTCGCGCAGCTTGAGGGTTTCGGCGCGCAGCAAACGGCACAAGCCGGACCAGCCCGTGAAGCCCAGGATGAGGCACAGCATGAACAGACGCAGATCGGCCCGCGCGGCCACCGTCGTGAACAGCTCGGGGTGGGAATCGATGTAGACCTGCATCATCATCACGCTGGCGGCGATCAGCAAGACGCCGGGGATGGAGGTCAGCGTCGTATAGAGATACTGGATGACGTCGTCCACCCGCCCTTTGAAGTAGCCGGCGGCAATGCCAAAGCCCAGGGCGGGCGGCAGCATGGCGATGGTGGTGAGCGTACCGATGACCAGGGCGGTGCGGATGCTCTTCAGACACTGCCACAGCACGTCGTTGCCGGTGCGATCCGTGCCCAGTACATGGTAATCCGTGCTCAGGCGCGCGATGATGGTCAGAACAATGGCGAGTACGGCCGCAGTGATCCACATGGCGCGCCAGGGCACGCCGCTGACCCCGTGCCACCAGTGCCGCCAGGCCTGGGCCCAGGACGGCTGACGCACGCGATGCGCGAGCGTCATCAGCAGCGCCAGGCCCAAGGCCAGGGCCACGCCCCAGAGCGTGCCGGCCAGCGCGCGCCGGCCGAGATCCGCCCCGTGGGCGGATTCTTGCGCCAGTTGCCGGCCGGCAAACTTCAGGCGCGGAAAATCGCGCACGGCGCGCCCGTCGACAAGCTCGGTCTCCTTGGTGAACTGGCGCAGGGCGAGCGGCGCGGAATACGTGGTTTCGCGGTTGGGCAACTGCGTCAGCGCCAGCAGATCGTCCAGCGCCGAGCGCAGTACGGGCGAATACTGGGGCTGCGCTGCGGCCTGGCCCGGCAGGGCCGGCAGCAGCGGCCGGTAATGGATGGAATCGAGCACGCCGACCAGCAGGAACAGCACGAGGAATAGGGCCGCGCACATGGCCGAGGGCGTGCGCCCCACGCTGCCCCAGGCGGCGCGCAGCGCCGGGCTGCGCGCCGCATGCACGGCATAGCCGGCCATGGCCACGATCAGCAGAAGCACGAATACGTCGGTCCACAGGAAAGTGAATTCAGGCATGGTTCACTCGAAGCGTACGCGCGGATCCACCAGCGTATAGGAAATATCCGCCAGCATCAGCCCCAGGATATACAGCGCGGAGCCCAGGAAGACCATGGCGCGTACGATGGAGAAATCCTGGGCGTTGATGGCGTCGATGGTATAGCTGCCCAGTCCGGGGATGCCGAAAAAGGATTCCGAAATCAGGCTGCCCATGAACAGCAGCGGGATTGCCGATACGGTTCCGGTCAGGATGGGCAGCAAGGCATTGCGCAGAATGTGGCGAAACAGCACGAGGCGCTCGGACAGGCCCTTGGCGCGCGCCGTGCGCACGTAGTCCTTGCCCGCCTCTTCCAGAAAAAGGCTGCGGTAGAAACGGGACTCCGCACCCAGGCGCGACAGGATGCCCACCAGCACCGGCAGCACCAGGAAGCGCAGGCTTTGCCAGCCATCGACATAGCCCGAGTACGGCACCCAGCGCAGCACCTTGGCGAACAGCCACTGGCCGGCGATGATGTAGAACAGGCCCGAGATCGACAGCAGGATCACGCACACCACCACGCCCGCGAAATCCAGCCGCGTGCCGCGAAAGAACACCAGCAGCAAGGCGAAGGACACGCTGGCGAACAGCCCCAGCAAAAAGGTGGGCAGCGCCAGGGCCAGGCTGGGCCCCATGCGCGTCCTGACTTCGTGGCCGATGTCGCGCCCTTCGTCGGAAAAGCCGAAATCGAAGCGCAGCAAAGGGACGGAGCGCGTATAGAAGATGGTGTCGGTGAAACGCGCCAGGCCTTGCGCCTGCGCCTGGTAGAACAATGGCTTGTCGTAGCCGCGCTCGATCTTCCATTTCTCGATCGCCTCGGCGCTCACGCGCTGGCCGCCGATGGCCAGGCGGGCCATGTCATCGGGTGTGTTCACGGCGAAGAACAGCACAAAGGTGAGCAGATTCACGCCCAGGAGAATCCAGAATCCGTAGACCAGGCGGCGCAGGATGTAGCGCGTCATGACCCGGCCTCGCCCAGGCCGGCTGCGCACGGCAGGCGGCGATCCCGCCGCCGCGCACTGCGCCAGACCAGCCCCACGCCCAGCAGCGCCAGGCCGGCCAGCAACCACAGCGGCCACCACAGCGGTGCATTCCACTGGCGCAGGGCCAGCGCACGACGCTCGGCATCGATGCGATAGTATTGCAAGGTATTGCGCACCATCTGCGTGGGCTTGGCATTGCCCACCCATTGGTGCCAGGCGCCGCCCGACAGGGGAAAATAGCCGAACATCCAGGGTGCGTCCGCTTGCACGATGGCGATCATGCGCTGGATGATGGCGGCTTTCTCGGGCCCGTCGTCCAGAAAGCGCATCTGTTCGAACAGGGCATCGAAAGCATCGTTCTGGTAGTTGGAAGCATTCTCACCGCCGTTGATGGCCTTGGCGTTGGAGCCATACAGCAGGAAAAGGAAGTTTTCCGCATCGGGGTAGTCGGCCACCCAGCCCCAGGCATACATTTGCGCCGTGCCCCGGCGCATCTTGTCCTGGAAGCGATTGTAGTCCGTGGCGCGAATCTCCAGCTGTATGTTGATGGCCGCGAGCTGACGCCGCATCCAGTCCAGCATGGCGCTGGAGCCCGTGCCGCCGGCGGAATCGAAGTACAGGATCAGCGGCTGGCCCGTATCGGCCGCCCGCCCTTCGGGGTAGCCCGCCTCGGCCAGCAAACGCCGTGCCTCGGCCAGCGGCCGGCGCTGCACCTGCCCGTCCACCACCTGGGTCACGACGGGATTCGCACCCTCGGGCAGGGGCTGATAGCCCAGCACGCCAGGCGGTACGGGCCCCTGCGCGACCTGCGCCTGGTCGTTCTGGAAGATGGAAACATACTGCTCCCAGTCGAAGGCGATGCTGATGGCCTGGCGCAGCTTGCGGTTGCGTTCCTGCTGACGCGGGGTGTCACCCTTGCCCACCACCGGGTCGAGCCAGTTGAAGCCAAAATAGAATTGCTGCGCGGCGGGCGCCGTGCGGATCTGGATGTGCCGCTCGGAATACAGGCGGGCTTTCTCTACGTAATCCCCCGCGGCCACCTGCATGGCGACGCCGTAATCCCCGCGCCCGATCTCGGGAATGTCGTAATAGCCCTGGAGGAACTTGCCCATCAGGGGCACGCTTTCCTTTTCCAGCGAGAACACGATGTGATCGATGAACGGCGTGGGCTTGCCACAATCGTCCAGCAGGCCGGCTTCGCGATCCCCCGGTTCGCCCGCGCAGGGATACGGCAGGCCGCGGTAGTTCGGATTGCGGCTGAGCACGTGGCGCCGGTTGACGATGGACTCGGTCAGCATGTAGGGACCGGTACCCACGGGCCAGGTGTTGAAGGAGAGGTTTTGCTGCGCCATGCCGGGCTGTTGATAAAACCGGTCCGCCTCCCAGGGGATGGGCGCGGTGAAGGCCATGGCGAGCCAGTATTTGAACTGTGGGTACTTGCCCTTGACCCGGATGCGCAGCGTATGCGCATCCAGCGCCTGCACGCCATCGAAGCCCTGCTGACGCAGATCGAGCCAGTCGCGCCGCGCCGCATCGCCCCGTTCGGCGCGCGCGCGCGCATCCTCTTCACGCAGGCGATCGCCATACGCGCGCAAGCCTTCGATATGCTCGGCCAGCAGCCCGTAAATAGGGGAGACCACGCGCGGACTGGCCAGACGCCGGATGCCGTAGACGTAATCCTCGGCGGTCAGCTCGCGGCTGCCGGTGTGCTCGAAATCCCCCATGCCGAACTTGTCCTGCAGGTCCGCGAGCGCCATCGGCCAGTAGGCGTAATCACCATTGGCCTGTCGGGCAAAGGCCGGATGGGGCTGATACCAGATACCGCGCCGGATCGGGATGTCATAGACGCTGGTGACCACCTGTTCTCCGGCCACGTCATCGGGCAGGCGCTGGCCGTCGGCATCGAGATAGACGGGCTCGACGATGGCCTGCGCGGCCAGGGGCTCCAGGACATAGGGCCGCTTCAGATAGTGGTAGGTGTACAGCGGCTCATAGATGGAATAGGTGAACGGCGTTTCATCCGTCGAATAAGAACTGGCCGGATCGAGGTATTTGGGCGAACGCTGCGTGAAGGCCGTATACAGCACATTGTCGCGTTCGTGGCCGCGTGCGTAGGGATTATTCACGGGTTGCGGGCTGCAGGCGGCCAGCAGCACCAGCGCGCAGGGCAGCACCCGGCGAATGATGCCGGTCACACGCGCGAAGAGGTCGGGCCCGGGCCGTGCCCGTGGCACGGCGCCTGAACACCTTCCGGACAATACGATACCGATACGCACGCTCACCGTCGACACTGCCTGTCAAGACTTACGCCATGGATTATACGCAGCCCGCTTAGGGGCGATGGCCCGACATCTGCTATTCTTCCCCGGATGAACTCCCCAAGCTCATCCCGTGCTGTGCTCGTGGCAGCGGCAATACTCCTGATGCTGGGCGTGGCTGCCGGCGCCTTCGGTGCCCATGCGCTGCGTGCGCGCGTCGATGCCGCCCAGCTGGCCGTGTGGCACACCGCCGTGCTGTATCAACTGGTTCACGGCCTGGGTCTGCTGCTGGTAAGCGCGCTGCATACTCAGCTGCACCCCGTCTGGCAGCGTTGGGCCGTGCGCCTGATGCTGGCCGGCATCCTGATGTTCAGCGGCAGTCTGTACCTGCTGGTGCTGGCCGGCCAGCGCTGGCTGGGCGCCATCACCCCCCTTGGCGGCAGCCTGATGCTGCTGGGCTGGGCGCTGGTCGCCATTGCCGCCTGGCGCCACCGCCCACCTGCCCCCAAGGATTCCTCATGGAATGCAAGCTGATTTCCGATCCCGCCGGCGCCCGCGACGACGCGCTGGCCGACGCCATCCGCCGCCTGCCCAAGGCCGAGCTGCACCTGCACATTGAAGGCACGCTGGAGCCGGAGATGATTTTCGCGTTTGCGCAGCGCAACGCCATCGCGCTGGACTATGACAGCGTCGCGCAACTGCGCGAGGCGTACCGTTTCGAGAACCTGCAATCCTTCCTGGATCTGTACTATGCCGGGGCGCGCGTGCTGATCACCGAACAGGATTTCTACGAGATGAGCATGGCCTACCTGCGGCGCGCCCATGCCGACGGCGTCGTGCATGCCGAGCTCATGTTCGATCCGCAAACCCACACGGCCCGCGGCGTGGCCATCGACACCGTGTTCGCGGGCATCGCGCGTGCCCTGCGCGAGGCGCGCGATACGCTGGGCATGAGCGCCGTGATGATCCTGTGCTTCCTGCGCCATCTTTCCGAAGCCGACGCTATGGCCACCCTCGACCGGGCCCTGCCCTTGCGCGACGACTATGCAGACCTGTGGCTGGCCGTGGGCCTGGATTCGGGCGAGGCGGGCAACCCGCCAGAAAAATTCGCACGCGTTTTCGCGCGCTGTGGCGCGCTGGGCTTTCGGCGTGTCGCCCACGCGGGCGAGGAAGGGCCGGCGGCCTACGTGCGCAGCGCCCTGGACGTGTTGCACGTCGAACGCATCGACCACGGCGTGCGCAGCGAAGAAGACCCGGAGTTGCTGCAGCGCCTGATCGCGCAGCGCATCCCCCTGACGGTATGCCCACTGTCCAACGTACGCCTGTGCGTGTTTTCCGACCTGCGCGAGCATAACCTCGCGCGCCTGCTGCGCCAGGGCGCCGTGGTCACGCTCAATTCAGACGACCCCTCGTATTTCGGCGGCTATCTGCTGGACAATTACCTGGCCAGCGCACGCGCTCTGAATCTCAGCTTCGCCGAGCTGGCCACGCTGGCCCGCAACAGCCTGGAGGCCGCCTTCATGCCGGACGAGACCCGCCAGAGCTGGCTGGCCCGACTGGACGCAATGGCGGGCCAGCAGCCCGCCTGAGCCCGTGCGCAGACCAACAAAAAAGCCCGCCGAAGCGGGCCTTTTCAGTGCATCAGATGATTCAGATCACCTGGATGGACTTGGCTTGCGGGCCCTTCTGGCCTTCAGAAGCGACGTAGGACACGCGCTGGTTTTCTTCCAGCGACTTGAAGCCCGTGCCGAGAATGTCGGAATGGTGGGCGAAAAGATCACGGCCACCCGCTTCAGGCTTGATGAAGCCGTAGCCCTTTTCATTGTTGAACCACTTGACGATACCTGTTTCTGTTTGCATTTTTGCAATCCCTGTATAAATATGTTGGCCGGTACGAATGAAGGCCGACCGCCTTGGAAAAGATCATCAAGGTACTGAGATTGAGCAAAAAAGTACGAAACCACAGGTACTTCAATAAGGCCAACGTCGACTAACTTGAAAATCCGAGCGCTCATTGTAAGGGCATTGCAAACGGAACACAAGGGAAAAGTCAGGAAACTCGAGCGACACCATGCTGAAACGCGAATTCTACGCCCGCGAGGCCGATGTGGTTGCCCGCGCCCTTCTGGGCATGCGGCTGGTTTTCAGGGATGGCAACATCACCCGCATCGGGCGCATCACCGAGACCGAAGCCTATCTGGGCCCGCACGACAAGGCAGCGCACACCTCGCGCGGCCTCACCGAGCGCACCCGCGTGATGTTCGGCCCGCCCGGCCACGCCTACGTCTACCTGATTTACGGGCTGCACCACTGCATGAACGTGGTCACCGGCCAGGACGGCCAGGGCTCCGCCGTGCTGCTGCGCGCCTTGGAACCCATCGCGGGCATCGACGGCAATACGCGCGGCCCCGGACGCCTGTGCAAGGCCATGGGCATCGACCTGCGCCAGTACGGACACGACTTGTGCAGCGCGGACTTTCACCTAAGCCGTCCTGAACAGGACGATGCCATCGAGATCGTGGCGCGACCGCGCGTCGGCGTCGACTACGCGGGCGAATGGGCCGACCAACCACTGCGCTTCTACATCGCGGGCAGCCCATGGATTTCACGCAAGTGACAACGCAAAATTAGTATGCTATAGTTTCGTTCCTCAAGCGGCTGTAGCTCAGTTGGATAGAGTACTTGGCTACGAACCAAGGGGTCGTGGGTTCGAATCCTGCCAGCCGCGCCATATTCAAAAAGCCATCCTCACAAGGGGTGGCTTTTTTCGGCTCTACCCCATAAAAGGGGCATCCAGCATTGATCACGGAAGTTCGACAGTTACAGCCGATTTTCGGGCATTACGCAACTTGCAACGCAACAAAATCAAGTGGTTACGACCTTCAAAAATAATTCTTTGTACTGGCAACATTAGCTACTATAGGTATTGGCAATCTATTAGTGCTCTGCTACACTTCCCGCCATGTACGTGAAGCTCACCAAATCGCGCGGCCACCACTACGTTCAGCTGGCCGAGTCCTTCCGCAACGACGCCGGCCAGTCACGCCAGCGCATCATCGCCAACCTCGGGCGCCTCGATGAGCAAGGCGGCCAGGTGGACGCCCTGCTGGGCGCACTGCTACGAGCCCGAGGCACAGCAGCCCCCACTCAGATGGGCGCGCAGGCGAGCCCACAGATCACCTTCCAGGAGGCGTTGAGCCTGGGCGATGTTTGGGCGCTGCACAGTCTGTGGAAGGAAGTGGGCTTCGATACGCTGGCGGCCGTGTTTCGTCGCAACCGCTACACGACGGCCGTCGAACACGCAGTACGGGCGATGGTCTTCAATCGGCTCTGCGATGCGGATTCCAAGCTTGGTGTGTTGCGCTGGCTG